>Ga0265300_10001552_pt1 | contig 21339 bp, 14 predicted proteins | sample AusTroGonzalo_MG_FD_193482 | JGI IMG/M metagenome (GOLD analysis project Ga0265300, IMG submission 193482) | Bovine rumen microbial communities from tropical cattle in Woodstock, Queensland, Australia - Gonzalo_03 | ecosystem: Host-associated > Mammals > Digestive system > Stomach > Rumen ...
AGATTGACGCGATAAATTTTGCGTCCATTGAAATAGCTTGAATAGGCTGTGAAACTAATTTGGCGAATGGCGAATTTTGTCATTCGCTAAGGGGAACATTTTTCAAAAAAAGGAGAAATCTATGAAATGGAATAAATTACTGACAGTTGTCTCGTGTGCGCCGTTGTTTTGGGCGTGCGCTGAGTTTGAAATTGAGGGGGTGACGGGTGCAGACGATGTTTCGTCCAGCTCGGAAATTGAATCTAGCAGCTCCATGAAATCGGAATTTAGCTTGTCTAAATCGAGCAGCAGCAAGAAGGATTCCGGCAAGGAAGTCGGAATGTCAAGTAGTAGTGTGAAGTCCACATCGTCTTCGTCTGCTTTGCGTGATGATGCAAAGTTGTCTAGTTCGGCTATCCCTAAAGAATGGAGCTGGGAAGTGCCGCAGTCCGCTCGTTTGAATCCCGAAATCAAGTATGACACGATGATTGACCCGCGTGATAATCACGTGTATAAAATCGTGAAGATTGCACCTGAAGGCAAAAACTATTCTCAAGTCTGGATGGCAGAAAATCTCAACTATGCCGATAGTGTCAAGACGCCAAGCTTGAAGGGCAGCAACTGGTGCTACAACGATGATGAAAAAAACTGCAAGGTGGGTGGCCGTTATTACACCTGGGCTGCTGCAATTGACTCAGTTGCTTTGGCAAATGATCCGAAGGAACCGTTAAATTGCGGTTATGGCAGGACATGTGCACTTAATCATGGTATCCAGGGAATTTGCCCGGATGGCTGGCATTTGCCGACAATCGATGAATGGGGCAAGTTGAGCGTGGCTTTAGGAAATGCTGGTGTAGCTGGCGATTCTCTCAAGGCTTTGACCGGGTGGAACTATGCCGGAACGGCTGACAACAACGGTACGGATAAATATGGCTTTACGGCGCTCCCGACTGGAAGAAGGATTTCTGCTACTCGTTGGGAAAAGGTGGGCTCGGATGTTTATTACTGGAGTTCAACCGAACAGAATGCCAGTGATGCCCGGTATTCGAATATAAACAACATTTACACTAAATTTTATATCTATCAGAATTACAAATATTATGGACAGAGTGTTCGCTGCGTGAAGGGCGAACCTGTTGCGGCGTCGTCCAGTAGCTCTGCGAAGTCCAGCAGTAGCTCTGCAAAATCGAGTAGCAGTTCCGCGAAGTCCAGCAGCAGTTCTGCCGTTTCAAGCAGCAGTGAAGCCAAATCTAGCAGTAGCTTGATTGCTTCGAAAAATTGGGACTGGGATATCCCCAAGGAAGATTACTTTAATCCGAATATTAAATACGATACGATGATTGACCCGCGCGATAAACAGGTGTATAGAATCGTGAAAATTGCGCCTGAGGGAAAGGACTATTCTCAAGTGTGGATGGCCGAAAATTTGAACTATGCCGATACTGCTCAGATGCCAATCTTGAAGAAACAAAGTTGGTGCTACCATGATGATGAAAAGTATTGCAAGGTCTCGGGGCGCTATTACACATGGATGGCTGCAATCGATTCAGCGGCGCTTGCTGCGGATACGGCTAATCCGTTGGTGTGTGGCTACGGCAAAGAGTGTGGGCTAGCACGCAGTGTGCAGGGCGTTTGCCCGGATGGTTGGCACTTGCCGACGCGACATGAATTGGGAAAATTGATTGTTGCCTTGGGGAATAGCGAAATTGCAGGTCGGAATCTCAAATCGTTGAGTGGATGGGGCACATCTGCGGAAGGTCGCGGCATTGATGCTTATGGGTTTACGGCGCTACCGGTCGGCAGAAGACTTGAATCAGGATCTTATCAAAAGGTATCCACTGATAATTACTTCTGGAGTACCAGCGAATATACGGAATATGAAGCCGAATACATGAATATGAACAACATCTATACCAAGGCGTATATGTATCGCGGTAGCAAGTATAACGGTCAAAATGTCCGTTGCGTGAAAAACTAGATCTCGAACTTTGCACCTCAAAAGACTAAGGCCCCGCATTGACGCGAGGTCTTTTTCTTAGATATTGCAAAAAACTCGAAAAACAAAAAACCTCGCATTTCTGCGAGGCTTTTTTGCGGGTGGATGACCGGACTCGAACCGGCAACATCCAGAATCACAATCTGGGACTCTAACCAATTGAGCTACATCCACCATGTAGCGAGACCAAATATAAAAAAGCCATCCCAAATTTCAAGGGATGGCGGCAACTTTTTTCTAAAAATTTTGTTTTTAGGTGCAAAAATTACTTTTTCTGCATGATTCTGAGGAAGTTTGCACGCTTGAAGTCGTTTCTGTGTTCCATGCAGAAGCGCGGGTAGACGTACTGCTTCGGGAAAATGCGGATAGTGAAGGTCTTGTCGCAACCGTCAAGACAGCACTTGAATTCGAGGTCCATGGCTTCCGTGTAGTTGTGGCGGAAGATGATGTTCTTGGATTCGATGTTCTCGATGTCCTTCTTTTGCTTCTGGCGCTGCTTGATGTCGCGGTGCAGTTCGCAATACTTCGCAATCGGGTGGCCCCAGAATTCGCGGCCGCAGCCGGGTTCCTGGCAGACTTTGAGCTTGATGCGTTTCTTCTTTTTGTACTTAGGTAATTGCATAGAGACCTCAATTAGCTGTAAAGATAATAAAAAAAGGTTGTTTTGTAAAAAAATTCAATTATGGAGGTTTTTATTTGAATCAAAATCGTGAAAAAAGCGTGTTATATAAGAGGAGATTTTAAAAAAGGAGTGCGTATGAAGCGAATATGGATTTGGGTTGTTGCGGTGGCGACGATTTTTGGCGGTTGCATGTACGTGAGCGGGTCGGTTGAGGGGGAATCGCCGATGCGGATTATGGCAATCGATGTGGGGCAGGGGCTCGCTGTGCTGTTCGAATGGAATGGGCGGTATGCAATGTACGATTTCGGGCCGGATTCAGTCGGAGTTGTGGATTCGCTTGTGGCGCGCGGGGTGGATACGCTGGATTGGGTTGTGCTGAGCCATTACCATCGTGACCATATTGGCGGGTTTATGGAACTCCCGGGACGAGGCGTTTTCGTGCGGCGTCTGTACGTGGGACTGGATACGTCGTGCAATTTTTTCTGCGATAGCGTGATGCGGGTGGCGCATGCAATGGGGAGCTTGGTGGATACGCTTCAGCGAGGCGAGTCCGTGCGCTTTTCGAGTGGGGGCGCAGGCGAAGAATGCCCGCGGTTCGATGTGTTGTGGCCAGTAAGTTATGTGCGAGTGGGGGAGAATCGAGCTAGTGTGGTGATGCTTGGACGGTTGGGCGTGGGCAAGTTGCTTTTGACAGGTGATTTGGATTCGGTTGGGGAACGCCAGTTGCTTGAGATGAATCCGACTCTTTCGGCTGAACTTTTGCAGGTGGCGCATCACGGGTCTGCGGGGAGTAATACGCTTGGGTTCTTGTCGCAGGTGTCGCCGAGGTATGCGTTTGTTAGTGTGGGGGCGGAGAATCGCTATGGGCATCCAGCACCATCCGTTGTTCGCAAGCTGAACGTCGTGCTGGGGGATTCTGCGAAGCTCTTGCGGACGGACCTGCAAGGGAGTATTTTGTTTGAATTTTCGCCTACGATGGGGGTAATAGCGGCTACGCCGCAGTAAGTAGAGCTTAGTGTGATGAATTTTAACATCTCTGATAAGTGCTTTTCGTCTAAGTTCTAAGCTCTAAGCTCTGAGTTCTTTTTATATTACACTCGGAGTGTCGATTATTTATGGTTCACAAGATACATATTCCGGTTATGGGGATTTGCTACACGGCTGATACGCCGATTCGTGTGGCGCATTTGGGCATTACGTCTGTGATTTCGCTTGTGGATGATGGTCTTCTTGAAGAATACCGCATGGCCTATGCGGAGCGCTTGGGCCTTGATTTAGGTTCTCCGCAGACGACTCGCATTGGACGCATTCGTTCATACTTGGATTTTGTTGCCGATGAAGTGGATCGCAAGTTTACGAGACTTTGTGCGGAACGTTTTGATGGTGGTAGCGACAAGGACATTTATTTTCTGATGTTGCCTTTGGATTCTCGATTGCGCGTGGAGTACGATGGCATTTTTGCAAAGACGGGACTTGCGCGGATTGCTGCCGAAGCGGCGCTTACCGAAAAAATGGAACCGGGTGAAATCCAGGCAAACATCATGGTGGGCTTGAATCACGAAGAGGCGGCGTTTGATGCGGTGCGTGGTTTTGCGGCTTCGAAGGTGAAGGGAGCGCTTGTGTTGAGCGCTGGTGTAAACTTGGCTGTGTTCGAGGAAATTGCAAAGTATAAGGATTTTTATAGAACTCACGATAAGGCGCCTTCGAAGAAAATTATCTTGAAAGTTTCCGACTATCGTTCGGCGTTGATACAAGGGCGTTATTTGGCAAAAAAGGGGTTAGAGGTTTACGAATACCGCATTGAATCGGGCGTGAACTGCGGAGGTCATGCGTTCTTTGAATCGAAAAAATTGCTGTTGGATGTTATTCTGGAGTTTGTTGAAAATCGCGAGAAGTTGTTTGAAACTACCCGTGCGATGATTGAAAAGGCTGGGAAAATTCCACCGGCGGCGTCTGCGCGGATTACCGCGCAGGGTGGGCTTTGTGCGCCCGAAGATGTCGAGAAAATTTTGTCGCTTGGGATTGATGGTGTGGGAGTCGGCACTCCGTTCTTGCTTGTGCCCCAAGCGACGAGCATGGACAAAGCCACCCGCCGCATGCTTGCGGCTGCGACGCCGGAAGACGTTTACATCAGTCACGCGTCACCGCTTGAAATTCCGTTTGTGAATTTGCGTACTTCGACCGCAGCAGAACTTTGCCGTGAAAAAATTCGTGAGTTCTTTGCGCCTGAAAACGAAAAGTCCGGGTTGCAGGAATTGCAACCGGGCTTCCCGTGCCGCCAGCATTACCTTTGCCGCAAAGTACCGGGCTTTGATCATCCGGTTTGCATGGCGTCACGCGAGTACGTGATGCACCGCCTTGCAGAAATCGATGCTATGGAACAGGATGAACTTAACGCCGTTGATGCGACTTGTCATTCTGAAGGGAAGGTCGTTGAGCAGGTTGGTGAGCTTGTCGAACTAGCTGAAACACTGACCGATAGAATTCATGAAGTTCGCGAAAAATACAATGCGCTCCGTCGCGAAACTCTAGAGCGCGAGTGTATTTGCCGTTTCCTCGGGAATGCGGGCCGCGAAGAAATCCGCGAGAAAAATCCCTCGCTCCACTACCAGCCGGAATGTGTTGCGGTTGCTCGCGGGTCTCAGCCTGCGCGGACCCGTGAACCAGTAACCATTTGCCCCAATCCTGATATCGGTTACTTCGATCGTGAATATACTCTGTTCGAAATGATGCGCCACCTCTACGGCACCGGTCCGCGCCTCACGCCGAAAGATAAACCAAGCGCGTTTGAGATTGAAGAAAAAATTCTGTCGGGAATCGTGTAAGAACGATTTTCTATCGTCTAAACTGTCACTGGATCCTTCGCGGCCATTTGCCACTCAGGATGACGTCTCTAAGCTCTAAGTTCTACCAACTTCCTACTTCCTTTCGTCTAGTCCGCGAATCCAATTCTCGCCTGGAAATGGCATTGCGTCATGTCGTCGGCGTTCATTCCGAAAATATAGGCGTGATGGTTCGTGTTTTTGAACCTTACGATATTTACCTTGCCGCCTAGCGGAATTTGTGTAATGTAATTTATCTGTATTGAACGGATTCTTCTGCTCTTGAGTTCTTCTGCGTCGAGCGAATCCGTAACCCAATCGACATAGCGGCAATGGTTCACGTGCTTGTTCATGTCAAGGTCGCTATACTTTGCCGTTTCCGTCCCGATAATTTTCGGGTCTATTTGCGGGTCCAGAATATCCATCATTTCGGGGAGCGCGTTTTTGCCCTGGATCAAGGGAATCGGGTATGGCGAGTTGGCTGGGTTTTCGGCCTTGCCGGTTTTCATGTTTACCAAGAGCCACGATGACGTTGCCTGTGCAATAGAATGCCCTTGTGCATCGAGAATGGAATAGTCTTTAAGACAAACTTTATCTTTGATAATGTCCTTCGCCCAAGTCGAAACAGAAAGCCTTTCACCCCAGACCGGATGGTGCAACAAACGAATCTTCATGCGCGTGATGACTGTGGTGTAACCCGCCTTCATCATTTTCCAAATGCCAAAACCGTTCTGTTCGGCATCGGCAATCGCAGTTTCTTCCATGAACAGGAAGAGATTTGAAAGTTTGAGTCGGCTGTGGTGGTCGCAGTCCGAGAAACGTACTTCAAAATTTTTGGTAGTGACTTCCGGTTCCATGTTGTTCCTCACGTGTTTGTTTAATTTTAGCTCTGCTTTCGGTGCGCCCGAAAAGACAGTCCTTGATAAAAATGTATAATTTTTCTTGTATGAACGATTTTCAATTTCGCCCTAGTTTTATCCAGCTCCCTGCTTATCATTCTTTTGAAGGTTCTCTTTGCTTGCCCGGCTCCAAGAGTATCACCAATCGAGTTTTTTTGATTTCGGCCCTTGCCGAAGGTACAACGACTCTTAAAAATCTGCTTAAGAGCGATGACACCCGTTATATGGGCGAGGCGTTGCAACGTCTAGGCGCGAAAATTGATTTTTCAAATGATTTTACGGATGCTGTTGTTGAAGGGCATGGCGGCCCGTTCGATGCTCCGAGTCCAGCGATTGAACTTTTCCTCGGGAATGCAGGTACGGCGATGCGTTCGTTGACTGCAGCGCTTTCGCTCGGCTGGGGCAAGTTTGTCTTGCGTGGCGAAGAACGCATGAGCGAACGTCCGATTCGCGACCTGGTCGATGCTCTCCATTCGTTGGATGCCGATATCAAGTATCTAGAATCCGAAGGCTACCCGCCGGTCCGCATCAAGGCCGATGGACTGAAGGGCGGTGACGTGAGCGTCCGCGGGAACATTTCGAGCCAGTATTTGACCGCCCTTTTGATTTGTGCTCCGTATTGCAAATCTCCGCTTCACATCCATGTGGAAGGGGAACTGATTTCTGCACCGTATATTGAACTTACGCTCGATGTGATGAAGCGTTTTGGTGTGGATGTTCGTCACGATGGATTCAAGGACTTTTATGTTCCGCAGGGTTGCTACAAGTCGCCTGGAACGTATTTTGTCGAGGGCGATGCCAGTTCGGCAAGTTATCCGCTCGCGGCGGCCGCAATTGCAAAGGGAAAGGTACGTGTGCTTGGCGTCGGTAGCGAGAGCCATCAAGGCGATGTCGGCTTTGCAAAAGTGCTTGCAAAGATGGGCGCCAAGATTACGATTGGTCCGGACTGGATTGAATGCGATGGTCGCGGTTGTGAACTTAAAGGTTTCGACATGAACTTGAACGACATCCCGGATGCGGCGATGACCGTTTCTGTGCTTGCGCTTTTTGCGAAGGGCACGACCACGATTCGTGGCATTGGCAGTTGGCGTGTTAAGGAAACCGACCGCATTGCCGCAATTTCTGCGGAACTCCAGAAGGTGGGCGCCCGTGTGGTGGCCGACATGGATACGATTACGATTGAACCGCCCGAACAGTTGCAATCGGCAACGATTGAAACGTACAACGACCACCGCATGGCTATGTGCTTTAGCCTTGTTTCGCTCGGTGGCGTGCCTATGAAGATTCTAGATCCTGCGTGTGTGAATAAGACTTATCCTCATTTCTTTGAAGATTTCGGAAGACTTGCGCAATGATGAGTTTCGTCAAAACGATAGCTAGATTTTCAGGTCTTGCAAAGCTTGTGCTTTGTGCTGGCTTTGTACTGGATGCGTTTGCGGCTCCGGCTGCGGCCGTGGATACGCTTTCGATTTGGGTTATGGACAATGGCCTTGGATCGAAGAATGCCATGCATCGACTTGTGAAAAAGTTCTATCGTGAGACGGGCATTCCGGTTAAATTAACTTCATTGAGTTGGGGCGAAGCGTTCAATAGAATTTCGAGAACATTTGCAGATTCGAATGCTCTTGCGCCGGATGTAATCCAGCTGGGTTCTACTTGGGTTCCGCATTTTGCGGCGATTGGCCACATTCGCGCGATTGACTACTTGATGCCGCAGATTGACTCCGCTCGATTCTTGGGTGAAGGACTACGCAGTTCGCATATTTCTGGGCGTCCTGAAACTTACGCTGTACCTTGGTTTATTGATGTTCGCGGCTTTTTTGTGAATGAACGGATTTGGCAGGAACTAGGATTTGACGATGCGGACATGGATTCTTATTCGCAGTTTCTGGGCGTGCTAAAGACGATTGCAAATTCCGATTTGAAAACAGAAGATGGCGTTCGCGTTACTCCGTTTGCACTCCCGGGAAAAGATGACTGGGCCGGCCAGCAATGTATGGCGCCTTTTATCTGGAGCCATGGGGGCGATTTTGTTGTACCGTCGGGCAAAGGCTATCGCAGTGCGCTTTTGGATTCGAATACGCTTGTCGGGCTTGCTCTTTACGCAAAAGTTATGGGCGATGCGCAGATGGCTCCGCATAGCTTGTACGAAAATTCTTCGGAAAATGCCGATGGCTTTGTGCGTTCGCAACGCGTGATTCACTACGGAACTTCGGAATTGATTAAGCAGCTGGAATTTCCGAGTGAAATTGGGGGCCTTGCAAATTCTGCGATTGCAAAAGATGGCATTAAGGTCATGAACTTGCCTTCGGGACCATTCGGAAAATTCTCGTTTATGGGCGGGAGCCATTTGGCGCTTGGCTGTAAATTGGATACTTCGAAGTATGCGCTTGCTGAGCAGTTGCTTGCGTACATGCTCCGGGCCGATAATATCGATGCGTTCTCGCGCCAGGTCGGATTCTTGCCCGCAGATAGGAGCATTCTCCACATCTGGAATCGCGATTCCCGTTATTCCAAGATTGTCGCAGGTCTCGAGCACAGCCGCAGTTTCCCGAACATCCCGGAATGGGGCGAAGTTGAAAAAGTCCTGATGGATCTTTCGAACAATATGGGTGCGCTGTTCCTGAATACCAGGCATAAGAAAAAACGCAGCGCGGCCTTGGCCAAGATGGTCTATGAAGCCAATGCAAAAATCAATGAGATTTTGAATCATTCCGATAGCTTGAACTTTGCGGAAAAATTGCATTGGACACAACAGTTTTTCTTGCAGGAATATAAGGAAACTTATCCGAAAAATTCTGCAAATATCATTAGCCGAAGCGAATTACCGATGGTGGAAGAATTTAAGGATAAACTGCTTTCGTCCAAGTATTTGCTGATGGTTGCTGGTGCTGGAATTTTGGTGGTTTGCGTCATTGTCACTTGCTTTAGAAGAAGAAAAAGATAAGTCTCGATTATGAATAAGTTGTTTAAAATGACATCTCGCTTGTTGCCGTTCCTTGTGGCACCACTTTTTGCTCACGTCAATATTAATGAGTTTAAAAACTACGCAGATTCGCTCCTCCCGGGGACAACCTTTGGAATAGCGCTTCGCTCTGTCAAGATGGGCAAAGAAATCGGGAATGTGAATGGCGATGAAATGTTCACTCCGGCAAGTACGCTCAAGACTTTGACGACCGCTGCGGCAATTCATTTTTTACCGCTCAACTATGAGCCGAAAACTGAAATAACAGTACGGGGCGAAATTAAAAAGCGCACACTTACGGGAACGCTCAAGATTCGTGGCGAAGGCGACCCGAACATTTCGGCAAGGTATTACGACGATCCGTTTTACATTTTGAACAACATGGCAGATTCCGTCCGTGCGATGGGCATCGATACCATTGTCGGGCACATCGACTTGGATACCAGCTATTACAAGGGACCGTGGAAAGCGGAAAACTGGCGCCGGAATTTTTATGATTCTTGGTATGGTGCAGAAATTGGTCCGCTCGGCTTCAATGACAACTGCGTGACGATTCGTTTTTGGCCGGGGTATTTCCGTGGCGATACGGCGGTTGTGTCCATTCAGCCCGATGTGGGCTATGTCAAAGTTATAAACAACTTAAAGACCGTCAAAGGCAAAAAGAAAAAGTGGGTATATGGGATTGATCCCGATAAATCCGTAATTACGCTTGGTGGTACGATTGGTGAAGATATAGATTCTGCAAGCATGGTGCTTCCGATCCGTAACCCGATTGGGTATTTTAGGTCTGCGTTCATGTTCGCGCTCAAAAATCGCGGTGTAGTTTTTAGAGAGAAAAATTCTGTTGGTGCGGGTGCTGAGTTGAAAACATTCTCGTTCTCGGCGGCGCCGCTTCTGAGTATTCTCGATGAAATCAATCAGCGTAGCCAGAATTTTCATGCAGAAACATTGCTCAGAAATCTCGGTGCGCAAATTGCTGGCGAAGGGAGCGTTGAAGGGGGCCGCAAGGCCGAACGCAAGTTCCTCTTGGAAATGGATCTCAACCCGACCGATTTTGATGTATGGGACGGCAGTGGACTTTCTCCTGAAAATAAAGTAAAGCCTTCCGCAGTTGCGAACATGCTTGCGAAAATGGCTCGCCACCCTAAGAGCGAATATTACATCAATAGTTTTGCAAGTCCTGGCGTAGGGTCTGGTGCAAAGCGTATGCTTGATTTCGAGGCGCCTTGGCTTACGCGATTCAAGACAGGTTACATTGCCGAAGTCCATGCCTTGGTGGGTTACATCTACACGATGGATGGTGACACGCTTGCGGCGGCCATGTACTTGAACGGAACAAATACCAATCCGGATTACAAGAGCAAGGACGTTCTCGATACGCTCTGGCTTAGGCTTATCAATTACACGAACAACAATAACAATTCGCTCATGAAAATGAAAACGCTTTGGCTCGATGCCCAAGGCGTGAATGGGCTCAACAAGCGTCTGGATTATTTCTCGAAAAGATTGATTGGAACTCCGTATAAGCTTGGCCCGATGGGCGAAGGCCACCTGGATCCAATTGACGATAAGCCGCTAGTTTATCTGGACTCAGTCGATTGCGTGACGTATTTGGAACATGTCGTGGCGCTTGCGATGGCGAAAAGCGAAAAGTCATTGTACAGGCAATTGCAACGTCTCCGCTACAAAGGCGGAAAGGTCAGTTTCTTGACGCGTAAACATTACCTGCTTGATGATTGGGTCGGTGAAGGCAAGTATGCCAAAGTCATCCCGATGGAAAATGAAGTTTCCATAGAGCGCACAATGCCCAAGAAGGAATTTTTCAAGAGCCACAATTTGAAATATACGGGCAAGGAAAAACCGCTCAAGATTCGTTACATGCCTTTGGCCGACGCCATTGAAATGGCTAAGAAGACATACAAAGGGAATATGAAAGTCCTTGGCGTAGGGATTGTCGGAACTTCTGACAAGATTGACTTGACGCATACGGGATTTGTCATTTTTATGCCAGGCCAAAAGCCGGTTCTGCGCCATGCCTCATCGCAAAGAAAACAGGTCGTGGAAGTCCCGCTCGCCGAATACCTGCAGACCCGCAAAATCCCCGGCGTTACCTTCTTCAAGTTTATTCAGCACTAGCTGTTAGTCAATAGTAGATTGCACTTTGTCATGCCCGCTAGTCATCCTTTACCTTGTCATGCCGCACTTGTTGTCTTTGACCACTTAATACTTTAGTATTTATGTGGTCATGATCCGCGGATGGGGACGGCATCGCCTTTTTCTTCGTCATCTTGAACCCGCTTCTTCGTCACCCTGAGCAACGCGAAGGGTCCAGTCAAATCTAGTTATCGCATATAACACTTTTATATATAAATTTATACTGAAAAAATTTAAACATAGGAGAACCTCTTATGGAAAATAAAGTGACCAAGTTTGGAATTGAAAAATTGCTCGCTGTTTTGGCGTTTGCACTCGCTTGCGTGTGCATGTGGGGGTGCTCGGATGATGTGACGTTTGAGTGGGAGAGAACTCGCCGTAATGCAAAAGTTATAGGGTTTGTCAATGATTCGTTGGTGATGGTGGGCGATTATCGTTTTTGGTTGGAAGTCACGGAGTCTTGGAACGGGGAACACCTAGAGGAATCTGGAGCTGGAAACCCGCGTTTGTGTGTTTACAATTACCGAGTACAGGAAGAAGGGCCGAGATGGTGCGATTCTGTGGCGGAGCGGAATAATTCGGGATGGTTTGGAGGGCAGTTGACAGACTCGATTATTTGGGGTGGTGATTTTACAGCAAAAATGAGAATGTGGAAAATTGGGGAACGGCCACATGAAATTGCTATAGCGAGAAGAGTAGAAGATGGGTGTTCCGGTAAATTTAAAATAACCTCCATAAAACAGTGGATGGATGGGACATTTATTGCGAGGGGCGATAAATCGTTAACAACTGAAGGTAATGGTTGCCAGTATGCTGTGTTGGATACAATGGCGAGAACGTTGACTTTTAAACGATTGGAAAAAAGTTTGGAATGGATAAAGGAATGTGATGATGTAAGAGCTTGGGATAAGGATGTGTATTGTTTAGCCTTGAATCGTGAATCGTATGATGCGTTTCTGATTATTAATGAATTTATAAGGGATACGATGATGAGAGATGAGTTTAAATTGGGGAATTATGCGATTGTTTCTTTTTTGGGGAATTATATAAGCCTTCATAGGACGCTTGGCAAATATGAAAATAACAGTGTTAAAAGATTAACCAGTTATAGTTCACAGGGAATTTCTTTTGGTGATGGAAAAGGAAATTACATAACTTATGAGAATTAATATGAAAAAGGTTTTACTTGTTTTTTTATTATTCACTGTTTATGGTTGGGCTGTCCCTAAGCCTATGGAATCTGTAGAAAATTACAATATCTTGATGGTTCATGGGGCTTATGGGGCGAGCAAAGGCTTTGGAAATGCCCCATATGTTTTTTTTCTCGTATATGTGATTCCCTACTCAATCCTGTAGATACTCTGCCAACCTGGGATGTATTGAAGGTAATTTTCAATGAGGATTCAATTCTTGAACTTGTCAATAATTATGTTTTTCCAGAAGCCAATGAAGATACGAGTTTTTTGGGGGAAGCTAATATCGGCTATTATGGTAGCCATGGTCGTTTAACGTATTGGCTGAACAAGAAAATATTTGAAGACGATTCTTCTAGTAAACCACAGACTTCATATACTTATCATTGGCGTTCATTTTCGAATCCCGCGAATAGTTCTAGTAATAATGCCCATGAACTTGGTGATAGAATGTGGAATCAGGGAAATTTGTCTTTTGGAGAAGGGGGCTTGGGGCATCGACGGACGTTAATGGAAGAAGCTCAAGAAGTGAAAGCTTTTTGCTGTCGTGCTGCACTTGCGATGCACTGATTTTCGCCGAAGTGCGCTGCATTTAATTTTTCCCGTCATCCTTTGCTCTGTCATGCCCGCCAGTCATCCTCGAAGCGGAGCGTAGGGGATTCATTATGTTTATACTTTACATTTGCGCGGGCATCACCTTTTATCTTTGCTTTTATACATGCTGTCGCCTATAGTGACAATGCATCTTGAAGTTGTAAGAAATTTTATATAAATTTATATTGAAAAATTTTAAACATAGGAGGCTCTCTTATGGAAAAGAAAGTGAAAAAGTTTGGATTAAGAAAAAGGCTCGCTGTTTTGGCGGTTGCCTTCGCATGCGTATGCATGTGGGGATGTTCGGATGATGTGACGATGCACTGGTCGGAGGAACGTTCGATAGGTAAAGTTGTTGGATTTGTTAATGACTCTTTAGCAATTGTCAATACATCTCGTTATTGGCATGAGGAAGTGGATCCTGCATTTGGTACTTCGTATGATCAATCTGGGTACGCGCATCCAGGACTGTCTCTTTATAACTACCGAGTCCAATTAAATGGACCTGTATGGTCTGATACGCTAGACAATTCAAGGGATGATGAGTTTAATTATATCAGAGGGCAACTTTCAGATTCTGTAATATGGGGTGGTGATCCGAAATCGGAAGTTTCGTTTTGGAAAATAGGCGAGAAACCGCGCAAGATGAAAATAAAGAAATTGTTTGATGGGTGCTCTGTCGATGTCCCTTATACAATGAAATTACGACCTTGGATTGACGGGAAAATTTTGGTATTGGGAAATAACAGGAATCCTAATATAGAAGGGTTTTATTTGGATGGCCTGGGGGATGGGTATTGCCAATATGGCGTGTTAGATACGATTCAAAAAGCGGTTACGTACAAGAGATTGGATGGTGATTTAAAATGGATAAAAAAATGTGATGATGTAAGAATGTGGGGAAAGGATGTGTATTGCTTGTATTTTGATGAAAAAAAACGTAGTTCATCTTTATTTGTAAATAATAGTCTTATGCATGAATTAGAAAATGTTTTTTTCTGGACTGCAGGTGCTGATTTAAATTTTCAAGGACATATACTTTTACTTGAACGGGATGTTTGTCGTATTATTGAAAATAAAATGGAATGTTTTGCATCAGCATCGTCGGAAGGGGCTTTTTTTAAGAATAAATTAGATGATACGTATATTACTTACTAATAAAAAATAAGATAGGAATTGAATTATATGAGAATTCTAGTTGTATTGGTATTGGCTTTTGTTGTTAACTGTATAGCGGTTCCCAAGCCGATGGAAAGCATTGCAAATTACAATGTGATGATGGTTCATGGTGCGTATGGAAAATACAATGATAAGGGGAAATTACAGGGATTTGAACCTGGTGATTATACTCAGGCTATTGATACCACAGATCATATGGGTGCTGCTACTATGGGTGGTTATACGTCTGACGAACGTGTGACAAGATGGATTTCGCATAATATTTTGAAAGAACCTAAATGGGAAAAAGATTCCAGTTATCTACGTCATTCCTATGTCTATAACTGGCGTGCTTTTTCTAATACGAGAAACAGCTCAATAAACAATGCAGTGGAACTTGGTGACAGAACGTGGAATAAAAAGAATGAAAAATTTGGGAATCGTAGAGCGTTAGTGGAAGAAGCCCAAGAGGTAAAAGCTAGATTTGTTGTTGATAAAAATGATCCGACAAAAGATTTATATGGTCAGGAGGCTCTTGACTCCATTCGCAATCATCCCGACCTTTATCGTCAACTTGCTTCTCGTTACATCCTTGTCGGCCATAGCATGGGTGGCGTGGTTTCTCGTGAGTATGTACATTCGAATTTTTACAATGACGATGTTGATAAGGTAATAACGCTGGATTCCCCACATGAAGGCACTGGTGCTCTTAATATGCAACTGGCGATGGTTGATTTGTTGGACAAGGGAATTAAGAGTGCAACACAAACGTTGACAGTAGGTGGACTTACTGGGCTGGCCTTGGTTGCATCAAAGAGTATAACAATGTCCCAATTGGGTACGTTTCTCCTTACTTCGATGGCTGGTATTGGAGGACTCAATTTGTTTAATTGGGCTTCGGACTTCCTTGTATCGATGGGTTTACAAGATTATGATAAGAATGATTCTCTTGTGTGCTATGTGGACCCTCATGCACGAAAAAAGGATGAATGCAAAGATGTGAGAAACATTACTGATTTGCTGTCTGTAAACTATGATGCTGATAAAATGCCTATGTTCCGTTTGTTGGCTGGTGAAAATAGCATGACATTTACTGATCCGTCTCTTGGTTGGCAAGGCATATCTGGATTCCTTATACCGGAGGCTTTGACCGCTGCAATGGCGAATCTTTATTCGCAGTTTAAGGGAAGTGAATCGTTCGGTGCGACAACGGTTAATAGTATTACGGGTTTAGGGCTTGGTTTTCTTGGTGGCATATATTTGCGAGGTAATGGTACTTCACTAGTTGAAACCCCGATTGGTTTGGCCCGCAATACGCCATCGCTGAATGATGGGAACGTCGATGTACGGAGGAATACTTTCAATGCGGCGTACAATGCTACAGAAGGTGCTTTGTCGTTTTGGAATACAGTTTTTGGAGCCTATACAGTAGAAGTTGTACTTGCTAATTTTATTCCTTTTGAGCCTGCAGCGATAGCTACACGTGGAGCGTTGGCTATAACGACTGCTAGTTTGCTTGCATCTTCGTTTGTGTCTATTTTGATAACTGGAATATTTGATCTTTCTGAATCGCATAATTATCCAATTAAAGAAAATTTCAAGGATTGGCGTGTTGGAGGGTATAATGGCTATGTGGATTCCATCCATATTTACGAAGATTTCCTCTACGAGAAACCTTTCGTGAACTTGGCGTTGAGCGATTCAAGGACAATGGATTCGCTTGCTAGGAATTCTTCGGCTTCACTGAATCCGAACTGTTATTTCGAAAGTGACAGTTTGCAGAAAGAGCCCTTGTGCGAAGTGGGCCTGTACGGTAGCCGCGATTCGGTTGCTATAGATCCTGTAACCATGAAAGAGACTCCTGTCTATAATGCTGCTGTTGCTAAGACGGATTCAGCGGGAAATGTTGTGCGTGATTCTTCGGGGAAGGTTGTTTACGATTCCGTCTATTACGGCACTTTTGAACAACGGAAGTACTCCGATTTCCGCAATAGTCCGCTGAAGTTCAAGTCGGAATCCGACTGGTACAAGGTTGGCGTGAAGGTGGACCGCTGGGAACGTGTGGACGGTCTGAAGCCCAATGGCGACCCTGCCCCGAAGGGCGTGCCCATCCGTCATGTGGAACGTTACAGCGTGCCCGATATCGTGGTGACTGGCTTTATCGAAAAGTATTCCTTTGTCGTGGATGATTTGATGCCGCACCGCATGCGTCAAATCAAGATGACGTTCAACAGCAATGATGAGGTGGCTTGGGAGTGCGATATCACGAAAGCGGAAAATGATCCGCATGCTTGTGCTGTGTACAAGCGTCAGCTCGGCAATAGCTGGGGCGATCCTGATACGACGATTGGCGACAAGGGCTATGTCCCTCACCCTATCAAGAAAAACGGCCGTTTTGATTTTGACGCCCGTAAGTATTTCGACAACTTGGCAAGCATTCAGAAAGACAACCAGAATACCGTCTTGATTTCGATGGTGAACAAGATAGGACTTTCGAACACGCAGCGGTTCTATTACCTGTTCAAGGCTACGGACAACATGCTCCAGCCGACATGGCCACTGCATGATGTCGTGCTGAATGCGATTGACGGTTTCGGCGTTTATGTGTCGGCTTTGGATTACCAGGGCTTCCGCGTGCGTAGTGCGAAGGACGGGATTTTCTCCGATCCGCTCGGTACTCCTAAGCAGGTCGGCGCCTCCCTGCCCATGGTCATGACGGAATTTCAAGGCACGAATGCCGAAGGCAAGGATACTTCCAGTGCCGTATTTGCTTCGAAGCAGAATATCTCGGCTCCTGCCGAAGGTGCTTACCGCTGGGTCGTGAATGCTGTCGTGAATAATGACTCGTTGGATTCCAGCAAGACGGACAGCTACGAGGTGCACTTCAAGGTGGACCGCACTGCCCCGGCGTTTGTGCTAACGTCGGATGCGATGATGAACCCCGACAGTTCTATGTTCATCACGCGTTTCAAGTGGGCGGGTGGCAATCCGACTGAAATCGCGAAAGGTTCGGACATCCGCGTGATGCGCTGGACGCTCGAAAAGGCTACCGGCCAGCCGTCGGGCGGTTCACACGCAACGTTCACGAAGTACGCCGAACTCCCTGCGCTTTACGACGTGGCCTCGAACGAGTTTGCCATTGCTTGGGACAAAGTGCCGCAGGGCAAGCGGGATTCGATGGGTAACGGCCTCTACCGCATTGCCGCCTACGCCATCGACTATGCCGTCCCAAATCTCGACGCTTACCATAAGGTGAACGCTCTCGTGGATTCGATTTTCTTTAACCCGACGAATTTGTCCGACAGCCTTTGGAATCGCATTGATTCCCTCGCGTTGAACGATACGATTATTTATGCTGAGTTCCGTGTGGACACTGCCGCTCCTGTGTTCACGTTCCGCGAGACAAGGACCGTCACCGCCGCCGATACGGTGAATTACGGCACTTACGTAAACTTGTCCGGCAAGTACGATGCTCTCCGCAATAACGCACCACCACGCGAAAGTGATTGGACGTATGTTTCCAAGGACAGCTTGCTGCAAATCGGCTATACGGTCATGGATACCCTGAATGGTCTCGATTCTGCCGCCGTGACTATCGGCTGGAACTTTGTCCACATTCCCGACACGAACGTCATCGATCGCGCCGGCGATTCCGTGTGGGTGTTCGACTCGCTGGGCGGAAGATCGTCCGGCACGTGGACCGAAATGGCGGGCCTCCGCATGGCCGACGGCGAATACAGCGTCCGTGCCGTCCTCCGCGATGCAGCGAAGAACGTCCGTCATGACGTTGTTCCGAAACGCGTTCGTGTTGACCGCACCGCTCCGCAGATTGTCGGGCTCACAAGCGACCATCTTGTGTATATGGATACGGCTGGTGGCTTCTCCGCGACAATCCTCGTCTCCGAAAAGGCCGACATCGGCGTGAACCGCACCGGTATGCATTGCAGCTACCGCGTTCTCGGCGGTGCTGACACGTCTTGGCATGAAATCCGCAAGGGCGAACGCAAGCTCCTCGCTAACGACACGGTAACGTTCACCATTGATAAATCCGCCATCAATACATCGCGTGGCTCCCGCTACCTTGAAGCCGTCTGCGTCGATGCCGCCGGCAACGTCTCCGTCCGCACCGACCTCTTCCACGTGGGTGCACGCTTCCCGCAGATAACCTATCCGCAACCGGACACCATCCAGAGCGAATAAAGTTTCATCCCCATCGTGGGAATCGCCCCCAAGACGAGTTCCGCAGATTTGCTCTCGTCCGTCTATCGCCTCCGCTACCGCGTGGGTAACGACACCGCATGGAGAACGGACAAGGTGAAAGTCGTCGCCGCTAACCGCTCCACGAGTGCGGACAACATTTCACGCATATCGCAAAGTACAGAGGGAGTCCTCGGCTACCTCGAAAATGACGGCTTTGGTGACGAGGCTAAAATCACGGTCGAACTCGCCATAGCCTCCTGCGAAACCTGCGACGATTGGGCCGCAACCACTACAAACTTTGTCGTAATCCCGCCCGACACAAACTACAGCAAGCCCGCAGTCGAATTCGCCATCACCCGCAACGGCTCCGACGTGACCACCTTCAAGACCGGCGACGGCCCCGTCGATATCTCCGTCCGCCTCAAGAACAAGTTCAACGGCAACTACATGCTCCGCGTCTATGCCGAAGATTCCAAGCACCGCGGCATCTTCGATGCATCGAGCGAAAAAGTCTTCTACAATCCCTACTACGGAACGCCCACCGCCGCCGCCGATACAGCAATCTGGTTCTACGAAAAAGACGGCAAGTACCACCTCGCATGGAAGAATCTGGACAAGGTAAATCTCAAGGTCGGTTACAACTCCGCAAAATTCGGCGAATCCTGCGTGGATTCTACCGGTAACACGGCAACAGGCTGCTCAACGGAACATGCTCCCGTCAATTTTAGTGCTGTTCTCGATGTCGCCAAGGCCTATCTTGCAGATTATCCCGAATGGATGCCGCCTGCATTTATCGACAGTGCAATGACGATTAGCGATGCTACTGGCAAAATTGTCATGGACGCGGAAGATGCTTTCCGCATTTATGTGGAACGTAAGGACCCTCAGGATACCTCCGCGCTGAATGTCCCGGTTTACTTCGGTGAAAGCGACAAGCCCGGTTTCTATTGGATTGCCGGAGTGGATACTACAGTTTCTCCATTGATGACCGGTTGGACGGTGAACCCGAATGCGTACGGTCTCGATTATCGATGGAGCGGAATCGCCACTTCGGGCGCGTACCCCTCCGGCGATATCACGTTGTATGCCGAAGTGACCGAGAATATCCTGGACAATCCTTTCGTGAACATCGTCTCGAAAACGCTCAAGGTCGAGCAGAAAGAAGCAGAATTGGTTGTTCATGAAACGTTGCCTGATTATGTGCTGCTCATGAACCCCGCTTCTGTTGTAGCAACTACCGATTCCGCTGAAAAGCCCGTCTATGAAATCGATTCCATGGTTGTTTATTTTGGCCTCAAGAATGCGGATGCCCATGTGCGGGTGCGCGTAATTGGGGACTCACTTGACAAGGTGCTTTTGAACGATACACTGCGGGCTCATTTGGGCGATTCCGCATATTCTGTGAAATGGCTTGGCGTTGATTCCGATGGGATGCCGCTTAAACCGGGAACGTACCATTTGAAGTTTGAAGTGAATTCGGATAAATCCAAGAGTAAAGATGCGTTTTTTGAGATAAAGCTAAGAAACGATATGCAGGACATGACTCCCGATAATCCGAAAGAGCCAAAAGAATTGGGATTTTATGTAGCCGAGGCGAAAAAGAAAGAAGACCGATATGTCTATGAACCATATGCCGATTACCTTGTTTTGGCAAATATGAGCGGCTGGTATTTGCCGGATTCCCTACGCAATAGAACGTACAATGTAAACGGAACCGTTTCGGGAACTCAGAAAATTCTCGGATTCCGCCCAGAACGCTTCAGCCTCGGCATCAAACGCCACAGGGATACGCTGGACTTGTTTATTCTTGTAAGGGTTCATGCGCAGACTGTATTAGAAGGTGATTGTGCATCTGCTGCTCCTGGATATAGCTGTGATGATTTCGATAAAAAATCGTTGGATGAATACGCCATTTTTGAAAAGAAATTTACGAGTAATTCGCTTTCTTTTGATACGTCTTTCAGTATGGGTTTTCCTGAGCGTGGAATATATGAGTATGAACATACTTACTTGGATATTGTAGCCTGTTCCAGAAAAATGTGGAAGGATGTCTATGTGGGTTTTAGTGAGAATGCTGCGAAAACTTTTGAAAATGCGATGCAAAAGTGTGAATGGAATATGCGAAATGTTTATGGAGGGCCCAATAAGGATGACAATTTCCTTCGTGATCCAGGTAAATGTACGGGTTACGATAATAATCTTTCTTTTGTGCCATTTATTGTTAGCGAGTTCAAGTCGGATAATTTTGATTTAGGATGCAATGCTAAGATAAACAATAATTACCTAGATACGGTATGCGCATACCCAAAGAAGAATGATTCTGATCAATATGACCCAAATAAAAAGCTGTTTGATGTAATGCTTATTCCCGCTTATAGTGGTAGATTTTTTAATCAGTGTAAGAGGATAAATACTTATAATACAAATGACTTCTTTTGGACAAGTGTTGACTTTGGATTAAATCTTACCATCCCTGATTCCTACTGGAATGCTCCATTTGGCATGGATAACCTTGTCAACCGCACAATCCGTTTTGACCATACGAACCAAACTATTTTCAACAAAAATTCAGACGATGGATACTGGAATTTTGTAAGGGGAAATGGAAAAAATGGGGCGAAAGCTGTTAATCCTTTTATCGGAAATTACTATGACGGCAGTGAATGGCAATTTGATCAAAAATACGGCCTGCTAACCCCGTTCGAAGTGCAGAGATTGATATTCTATCCTGTCGATGTTTATGCTGACGGTTCCAAT
>Ga0265300_10001553_pt1 | contig 21329 bp, 8 predicted proteins | sample AusTroGonzalo_MG_FD_193482 | JGI IMG/M metagenome (GOLD analysis project Ga0265300, IMG submission 193482) | Bovine rumen microbial communities from tropical cattle in Woodstock, Queensland, Australia - Gonzalo_03 | ecosystem: Host-associated > Mammals > Digestive system > Stomach > Rumen ...
AGATAGTGGTCAGCCCCTTTGATGTCGCCTTGTGCAATCATGATTTCTGCCACCAAATAGTGGTAGTCAGGGTCATCGTGGTTCTCAATCTCGTCGCGATAGAATCCTGCTTGTACGTAATCACCCTTAGACAGCGCCCTACGGGCCTTGAAGACGTTAGGGAGCGTTGAAGTGGGGTAGAGTTCAAGGGCATAGTCGATGGCCGCTTCGGCCTTGTCGTCGAAGCCCTGCCATGAGTAGTAGTCGGCCAAGTCCACTAAGTCGTCAGCATCCATAAATGGGTTACTGCCCGCATTTATGGATGCCTCGTAGCTTTCCAGCACTTCCTGGAATTCCTCGCTCTTGAAATATTCTTCGTCTATGTTCATTAGCAAATTAGTAATTAGTAACGAGTAAATAGTAATTGTGATTACTCATTTCTAATTACTCGTTACTCATTATCTCTTCCAAGTATCCTTCAGTCCCACGGTCTTGTTGAACACCAGGTGCTCAGCCGTTGAGTCGAGGTCAGGGGTAAAGTATCCGATGCGCTGAAACTGCAGGAAGTCGCCGGGTTTCTTCTCCTTCAAGTAGGGCTCGACAACGCAATTGTCGAGAACAGTGAGTGACTGCGGGTTCAGCAGCTCGCGGAAGTCGCGCTCGTCGGCACCGGGATTCTCGATAGAGAACAGACGGTCATACAGGCGAACCTCGGCCTTCACGGCATCCTGGCAGTTCACCCAATGCAGCGTCTTACCCTTGATTTTGCGGTCGGCACCGGGCTGTCCGCTACGCGTCTCTGGGTCGTAGGTGGCATAGATGGTGGTTACGCGGCCTTCTGCATCCTTGTCGCAAGGGTGCTCCTCGTCGCACTTGATGATGTAGGCATTCTTCAGGCGCACCTCCTTGCCGGGAGCCAAGCGCTGGAACTTCTTCTCAGCTACCTCCATGAAGTCGTCGCGCTCAATCCACAGCTCGCGGCTGAAGGTGATGGTGTGCGTACCATCCGCCTCGTTCTCGGGATTGTTTACGGCCTGCATCTCCTCGGTCTTGCCCTCGGGATAGTTGGTCAGAATGAGCTTTACGGGGTCAAGCACAGCCGAGACACGCGTGGCCTTCTTGTTCAGGTCGTCGCGCACGTTCGACTCCAGCAGGGCGAAGTCATTCAGGGCGTCGAACTTGGTATAGCCGATAGCGTTGATGAAGTTACGCACGCTCTGCGACGAATAGCCGCGGCGGCGCATACCGCAGACGGTTGGCATGCGGGGGTCGTCCCATCCGTTCACCAGCTTCTCGTCCACCAGCGCCTTCAGCTTACGCTTCGACATCACGGTATAGGTGATGTTCAGACGGTTGAACTCAATTTGGCGTGTGCCGTCGTATTTCTCGTCCACGATGTCGGGATTATAGTCGCCGGCCTTACCCTCGGCAATCTGCTCCTTGATGTATTCGCGCAACAGCTCCACAAATTTGTCGTACAGCGGACGGTGAGGCACGAACTCCAGCGTACAGATAGAGTGGGTGACACCCTCGAAATAGTCCGACTGTCCGTGGGCAAAGTCGTACATCGGGTAGCAGTGCCACTTCGTACCGGTACGGTGGTGGGGAATCTGGATGATGCGGTAGATGATGGGGTCGCGGAAGTGCATGTTGGGGTTCGCCATATCCAGTTTGGCGCGTAGCACCATCGAACCCTCCACGGCCTCGGCGGTGTTCATCTGCTCAAACAGGCGCAGGTTCTCCTCCACGGGACGGTCGCGGAACGGACTGGGTCTTCCCGGCTGTGTCGGCGTACCCTTCTGCTCGGCAATCTGCTCCGAGGTCTGCTCGTCGACGTAGGCCAGACCCTTCTTGATGAGCCATACGGCAAAGTCCCACAGCTTCTCGAAATAGTCCGAGGCATAGTACACGTTCTCCCAGTGGAAACCGAGCCACTTGATGTCGCTCATGATGTTTTCCACGTATTCCGTGTTCTCCTTCGTGGGATTCGTATCGTCGAAACGCAGGTTACAGATGCCGCCAAACTCTTCGGCAGCACCGAAATCCATGCAGATGGCCTTGGCGTGGCCGATGTGGATATATCCGTTGGGTTCCGGTGGGAATCGCGTCTGGATTCGTCCACCGTTCTTACCTGCTTCCAGGTCTTCCTTCACAAACTGTTCTACGAAGCTGAGGCTTTTCTTCTCCTCGCCTTCTGTCATAATCTTTTCTTCCATATATTTCAATTTTCAATTTTCAATTTTCAATTATCAATTATCAATTATCAATTTACTTAATGCCTCGCTCATTCAGCGCTTTGGTATATTTTGCTGCATTCTTTAGGTGCTCCTGATAGGTACGGGCAAAATTATGGGTTCCCGAAAAGTCCTCTTTGGCACACATATAGAGGTAGTCGTGGCTCGCTGCATTCAGCACCGCATCAATACCCTTCACAGAGGCAATCTTAATGGGACCAGGAGGCAGCCCAGTATTCCGATAGGTGTTGTAGGGCGAGTCAATGAAGAGTAACTTTTGCCAGATACGCTTCAGTTCAAACTGTTTCAGCGCATACTTGATGGTTGGATCGGCCTGTAAGGGCATATTGGTCTTCAGACGATTCAGATACATGCCTGCTATCATGGGCTTCTCAGCGGTGTTGGCTGTCTCTTCGTCAATGATGCTGGCCAGTGTGCATACCTCCACAGGGGTCAGCTGAATCTGTGCGGCCTTAGCTTCACGTTCGCCCTGCCAGAAGTGCTGATGCTCCTTTTCCATACGTTGCATCAAGGCATCGATACTCATATTCCAGTACACGTCGTAGGTGTTAGGCACAAACAGGGCGGCAACGGTACACGTGTCGTAGCCATATTTCTGGCACACTTCGTTACTGTATAGCGCATTGGCAATGGTGGCAGAGTCAAGCATCAACTTCTTACCCAAGACGCTGGCCAGACGGTCCATTGTGCGTACCTCTGGAATGGTGAGGTTCATACTCGACTGCTGTCCGTTTTTCAGCTTGCGAAACAAGGCGACAGCACCCTCTTTGGGTTCAATGGCGTAGCGACCCGTCCTGATGTTGTCACTATAACTGCTATGACGCATCAGTGAGGTCAGTCCCGTCAGTCCTGCTGTATGACTCATGGGGCGCAGGTGCATGATGACAGAATCCTGCGTATCGTCGTCGTCGATATACAGATACTGCGTGCTGTCAGCCAATGAAACAGGCGTGAGAGCATAGAAGACGGTAATACCTATAATGAGCAGCATACATGCTGCGGCAATATACAGATAAGTGCGTGAATTCAGTTTTTTCATCGCTTTCTCGTTTTTTCGCTGCAAAATTACGAAATAATTTATAATTCATAATGCATAATTCATAATTATTTTGTATTTTTGCCGAAAAGTTAGCATACAATGAAACTGAAATTCTCTATACAATACCATACGGCATGGGGTGAAAGTCTGCATGTCAGCATTGATTTCCATAGCGAGGACGGCACTGTGCGTCATCAGAATCTGCTCATGCAGACGGATGATGGTGAACAGTGGACGCTGGAGACGTCAGCGTTGATGAGTCGTCATCATCCATTGTCGTATATCCAGTATCGCTATCAGGTGGAAGATGCCGACGGACAGGTGCTCCGCAAGGAGTGGAATATGGTGCCCCGCATCTATCATTTCGATGCCACGAAGGATTATGTGTTTCCTGACGAGTGGCGCGACCGCCCGTTACCCATGCACCTCTATTCCGCTGCCTATCAGACCACTGCGCATTCGTCGTTAAACGTTCAACTTTCAACGTTCAACGTTCAACGTTCAACGTTCAACGTTCAGCCTCTCCGCTTGCCGTTGTTTCGTCGTACCATTCTTTTCCGTGTGTCTGCACCGCAGCTGAAGTCTGGACAAACGGTGGCTGTTTGTGGCTCACATCCTGCTATTGGTTCGTGGAACACCAGCCGTTATCTGCCTATGGAATATGCGGGCGATGGCGACTGGATGCTGACAGTCAATGCCCAGGGGTGGCTGATGCCTATAGAGTATAAATATGTAATAGTGGACGGTGCGACCCATGAACTGGTGGCTTGGGAGGAAGGCGACAATAGGGTGATAGGTGATGGGTGTTTGGTGATGGAAGGCCAGGTGCTGGTGCTCTATGGCGGTCATCTTCGCGTTGCTGAAGAGACGTGGCGTGCTGCCGGTGTTGCTATCCCCGTGTTCTCGTTGCGTAGTGAACATTCCTATGGTGTGGGCGATTTTGGCGATTTGCGCCGCATGGTGGATTGGGCCGTAGCTACAGGTATGAAATTCATACAGGTGCTACCTGTCAATGATACCACGACGGATGGTCGTTGGCACGACTCCTATCCGTATAATATTGTCAGCATGTTTGCCCTCCATCCACACTATGTCGATTTGGAGGCTGCCGGCACGTTACGCTCCAAAGCACAGATGACCAAGTTCTTGCGTCGTCGTCAGGAGCTGAATGCCCTGCCGTATAGCGACTATGAGGCTGTGGAACGTGTGAAGACGGAATACCTGCAGATGCTGTTCGAGGAACAGGGCCGTGCCGTACTCGACTCCAAGGAGTTCAAGGCCTTTGTCGCTGACAACGAAGACTGGCTCAAACCGTATGCCGAATTCAGGCTTCAGCCATCAGCCATCATACATCAAACATCATACATCTACTACGTCCAATTCCTGCTGCATACCCAGTTGAAGTCCGCTGCCGACTATGCCCGCGAAAAAGGTGTGGTGCTGAAGGGCGATTTGCCCATAGGTGTGAATCGTGACAGTGTCGAGACGCGTAACTATCCTGAAATGTTCAATCTCGACTCACAGACGGGCGCACCGCCTGATGCTTTCTCGCATCAAGGACAGAACTGGGGTTTTCCAACTTATCACTGGGGCGAGGAACTGATGACTTTGCTCCGTCGTCGTCTCAGTCACATGTCTCAGTATTTCGATGCCCTTCGTATCGACCATATTCTTGGTTTCTTCCGCATCTGGGAGATACCGCAGGATGCCGTCTATGGCCTGTTGGGTCATTTCTCGCCAGCCCTCCCGCTGACGGCTGAGGAAATAGCCTGGTTCGGCTTGCCATTCCGTAAGGACCTTTTCACCAAACCCTTTGTCAACGATCGCTTGATAGAGCGCCTGTTCGGTATCCATGCACAGTATGTACGCGACAACTTCCTGGTGCGTAAGGCTTACGGACTCTACGACCTGAAGCCCGAGTATGATACCCAACGCAAGGTGGCTGAGGCCTTTGCCGAGCGTAGGGACGAGAGCAGTCTGTGGATTCGTGACGGTCTGATGCGTCTCATTAGCGACGTTCTCTTTGTCGAGGACCCCCATCAGCCCGATATGTATCATCCACGTATCGGTGTGCTCAACGAACCCATCTACGAGGCCTTGTCGTCTGAGGAGAAGGACGCCTTTATGCGGCTTTACAACAACTACTTCTATCAGCGCCACTCGTTCTTCTGGGGACAACAGGCACTGCGTCGTCTGCCCGCTATGCTCAAGGATTGCCGCATGCTGATATGTGCCGAGGATTTGGGCATGTTGCCCGATTGTGTGGAACCCGTGCTCGACCAGTTGCGCATTCTCTCGCTCGAAATCCAGCAGATGCCCAAACAGCAGGGCTTCGAATTTGCACATCTCGATGCCAACCCCATCCGCAGCGTCTGTACCATCTCTACCCACGATATGGCACCGCTTCGTCAGTGGTGGCAGGAACAGCCAGAACGGCGTCAGCGCTATTATGTCACCATGTTGCAGAAGGAGGGTAGGGCACCCGAGCAGTTGCCAGCCCACTTGGCCGAGGAAATCATTGCCCGCCACCTCTATTGTCCCTCTATGCTCTGCATCCTCCAGTTGCAGGACTGGTTGGCAATGGACGGCGAACTGCGTCGCAAGAATCCGCAGGACGAGCGCATCAATGTGCCCAGCGATGCCTACAACCGTTGGCAATACCGTATGCATGTCACCATCGAGGAACTCCTTCAGGCCACTAAATATAATAATAAGGTAAAGACGATGATTCAGCGCTCCCGCCGATAATGTTCAATGTTCAATGTTTAATGTATATGTCTTCGACCTCGACGGCACCCTGCTCGACACCCTGCAGGATCTGGCCAATAGCGTGAACTACGCATTGCGTCAGAATGGCATGCCTGAACACACTATCGACGATATCCGCCGTTTTGTGGGCAATGGCGTGCGCCTGTTGATGGAACGCGCCGTACCCGATGGTGCCCAGAATCCTCGCTTCGAAGCCGCCTTTGCCACCTTCCGCCAGCATTATATGCAACACTCGCTCGATACCACCCGCCCTTACGACGGCATCCCTGAACTCATCCACGAACTGAAGGCACGCGGTTGCCAGATGGCGGTGGTCAGCAACAAGATGATGGCTGCAACCCAGGAACTCGTCCGCCATTTCTTCCCCGACATTCCTGTGGCTATTGGTGAACACGAGGCGGCAGGCATCCGCAAGAAACCAGCCCCCGATACTGTCTATGAGGCCCTGCGCCAGCTGGGCATCATCCATCATCCATCTTCCATCATCCATCAGACATCAGACATCGTCTATGTCGGCGATAGCGAAGTTGACATCGAGACAGCCCGTAACAGCGGCTTGCCCTGCATCAGCGTGTTATGGGGTTTCCGCTCCTGTGACTTCCTTCTGGCTCATGGTGCCACCACGTTTGCCGAGCGTCCTGCCGACATCCTTCGATGACGATGCACTGCGTCAGCCTTTCGAAATCTTCCTATATTCAGTAGGTGTCAGTTTGTAGCGTTTGCGGAACAGCGTGTTGAAGTGGCTGCGGCTGACAAATCCGCTGGCAGACATAACCAGACCTATTGAGTCTTCTGTTTCAGCCAGCAGTTTTGCGGCGTGGCGCAGTCGCCACTCATCTATGAAGTCGCCAATCGACTGCCCGTTAGCACATTCGCGGATGGCATCGGCCACCAGATTGTAGTTGGTGCCCAGCATCTGTGCCAGGTTGTCGCGGTTCAAGTTGCTGTTGGTATAAGGCTTCTGCTCCTTCATGGTGCTCACAATGCGCTGATACAGCTGTTGGTTGCCCGATAGTGCTGTCATAGGCGTCTCTTCCAGCGTTTTTTCAGCCTCATTCTCCTTCTCCTGCATTTGTTGTATAGTGTCGTACAGGTCACGGTTGCGTTTGTTCAGCTGGCGTCTGTCCAAGATGATGCGCCACAAGGCAAGTGCGCCCAGCAGCAGGATAGCGGCAAGCGATATGATAATAATAAGGTGTATGCGCTCGCTGGCCTCCTTCTCTTTCAGAGCCATCTCAGCCTCCTGCGTCTTAAACTTCGCCTCATACTCTTCTGCCTTGCTGTTGCGTTCACGGACTGTGAGGCTGTCCTGGATGACAGAGGCGCGCGTGGTGGCCTCGAAGGCACAGCGGTAGTCGCCCAGACTGTTGTACAGGTTGGCTCTATTGATGAACAGCGTGCGATATAATTCGCTGATGGTGTCGCCTTGCTGCAGCAATTTCTCCCGTCGCTCGCTTAGCTCTTCCACGCGGGCTTTGTTACCCGTCTTAACATAGTAGGGAAGAATGTTAAACTGTCCTGTGGGCGTCATGGCGTATGATGTTTTTTCAAAATTCTCGGCAGCGCGTCGCGCCTCGTCCATGTGTCCTAATTCCGCCTCCAAGCAGGCCAGCACGCAGTAGGCTCCGCCCCGCTGTTTCTCGAAGTAGCCCTCAGGCATCTTGATACCCTTCTGCTCCATCTCGTCGATGAAGGCCAGCCGCTCGCGGCATACCTGTGCCCCTTCGGCGTATTTCTTGTTCTCGCCAAGCCTTTGGGCCAGCAGACTCATATAGTACGAAGCCTTGGGCTGGGCACCTGCATCGTCCATACTTCTGATGATGTCGATGGCTTTCCTCAGATACGCCTCGCCCGAACCTGGGCGTTGCAACTCCATAGCCGAACCTGCTGTGGCGTAGAAGGATGCCTCCTGTCGCTTATAGCCACGCTGGCGGGCCAGTTCGATACCCTCCAGTGCTGCATTCAGCGTCTCTTCGGCCTTTCCCTCCGACATGCAGATCGTGGTGTAGCCGTCGAGTGTCGACAGGTAGACGTCGCTCGACTTGTCAATTCCTTCGCGGTCCAGTACCAGCCGCATGTAGTGTCGGCCCTGCTTGCGGTCTTGCATACCCGTGTTATAAACATAACCGCGCATCATGTTACAACTGTCAACAGTCATCGTACCCTTCATCTCTGCCGTATCGAGGAGTCCCAGGCATCGCTCGGGCTCCTTCACGAAGTGCATTTTGATATAATCATAAGTATAAATGCTGTCGGCATCCGATACCACAGCCGCTGTTTGCTGACTCTTTTCCTGACAAGCGCCCAGCGCCAGAACCAATGCAAAGATGTAAATAAGTTTTTTCATATTCATTGCATTTATGGGGCAAAGTTACAAAAAAATCCAATGAAATGCAGATTTTGCGTAAAAAAATGTTTCTTGTGCGCCACGAGAACAAAATTGTGCGCCACGAGAACATATTATTGAACGATATGTTGTAATTTTGTCCCCAGAAAGTAATAATTTTACCACAAAACGTCAGAAAAGAAACAAAAAACTTGGCGGTAAGGACAATATTTCATATATTTGCAACAACAATACGTAAAACTAAAAACATATAGATATGAATTACTCACCATCAATTCCGAGCAGGAGGGACAGCGGTTTCATTCCGTTGCTCCGCATCGTACTATTATTAATAATGTTTATGCCCGTGCGCGCGATGGCGTATGACTGGATGTGGGACGCCAGCAGTTACCAAATTACCGGTATGGGCAGCAAGATCAGCCTCAAGTTGCCTGTCTACGACAAGGACGGCCGCGACATGTGGGTTACCGATGGCTACATCTCTGTGAGTGCCCAAGACATGAGTCAGAAACAGTTGCTGTTTTACAAGTCGCAGGGAAACATCTCAAGCAGTAGTAAGAACAACTATACCACGTTCAAAACCAGCATGAACGGTGTCTTGAAGGTCAAGGATCCCAGCGGCAGCTGGGTACGCGTGACCAGTGATGGGATAAGGCTACCCATCTACTCCGATGGCGATCGCTTTACCGCTGAGCTGGAATGGGAACCTCCCTACGAGTGGCGCGGCAAGAGTCTTACTTTTTCCATTGAGATATACGGCGACCAGTATAGCTGGAATAGTTGGGACAAGGATTTTACCAAGACAGGCATTACGACAACAGACCCGCCTAAGACTGAAAAACCTAACATCATGGGGTCTATGCTCAATGTCAATGCCGGACACCGCAAGGAAATCAGTGTGATATGGCAGATCAGTGCCGGCGAGGTGACCAAAGCCTCCGCCCACTACAAAGAAGGTAGTGCGAACAAGACTGTCTCCCTGAAGGCTGAGACCTCCGGCACCTTCAGCGTGCCGTCGGATAAGCTCATCAAAGACTTGTATGTCGAGGTGGACTACATAAACAGCGAAGGCAATACTGTGACAAGCCAGGTGTCAGATAACTATGACGTACCCTATTTCCATCAGGCCAAGAACCTGACTGTCACCATGCAAAATGACGGCAAAATGGATCTGACCTGGACCGTGGACAATGCGTCGCGTCAGGACATCCAGCCCACCGACTTCTGGCTTATCCAGCGCAATACCAGTGGTACGATAAATGTCGACGATGCACAATGGACCACCATTGCGCAGGAGAGCTTCGAGCAAGGCAAGACCAATTATTCGTACACCGACGAGACGTTGTTGGCCGACTATCAATACAAGCCTGTCTATTACCGTGTACAGCGTGCGTCGGTGGCCAGCAGCTGGGGCTACAGTGAAACTGCCGGTGGAGTCAAGAATGGAACTATCCGGCAGTTAGCGTTACCCGACATTCTGACGGTTAATGCTGTCAGGGCGTCGGGTTGGGGCCAGAATAATGTTCACAAAGTGAAAGTATCGTGGACTGTTCAGCCAAACTCTGAAAGTAGTGATCAGGATCATAACACATACCCCATCAGTGACAAAAACGACTGGGAACAGTTCTGTGCCATTGTTGCTACAGGTAAGACCACCCTTAATGCCGTGATGCTGAGCGATGTGGACATCAGTGGCAGCGAGAACATGCTGGGAGAAAGCAATACGCGATATTGTGGCACGTTCGACGGTCAGGGCCATACGCTGACCATTGGCTACGGCACCGATAGCAATCCCATTAGCGATCAGTATTGCGCCCCGTTCCGCTATGTCGGCGAGGGTGCCGTCATCAAGTGCCTGCATACGGCTGGTTCCATCACGACCAAAGCGAAGTATGCCGCTGGTATCATTGGTCATTCCAATGGTGAAACAACGCTTGCTAACTGCCGCTCGTCGGTGACCATCACGTCGAAGGTCAGTGGCGACGGTTCGCACGGAGGTTTAGTAGCCTTTAGTTCCGATAAGATGAGCCTGACCGACTGTCTGTTCGACGGCCAACTGTTGGGATCCAGCACCAGCCACTGCGGCGGTATCATTGGTTGGCTTGGTGGAGATAAAAATCGTAATTTCTACAATATCGTATTCAAGCCGAAAAAGGTCACCTTCAAGACAACTGAATCATGCACGTTCTGTCGCAATGCAGGTAGTTCTGTTAGTTTCGTCAACTGTTATTACACCCAGACTTTAGGCACGACCCAGGGCACCGCATTCTCGGGCAGCGCCAGTGGGTTGCTGGCCAAATTGAATGAAGATAATTGGCACATCGTGAATGGCGCATGCGTGCCCAAGCAGCAAGCCACCGTCATTACAGGCCCCTTCCCCATCAAGAATGATAATGATTGGAATGCCTTCTGTAATTATGTTAGCAGTGGAGCCACAGAATTAGACGCTGTGCTCGAAAGTAACATCTCCGTGACGGGTAATATTGGAGATTATAGCGGTGTCTTCGACGGAAAGGGACACACAATTACGGTTAATTTCTCTGATAAAAGCCTTTTCGGAAAACTTAATGGTGCTACTATCAGAAACCTTCATGTCACAGGTACAGTAAATTCTTCATCGAGCTATAACAAAGATGATGGTATAATAAGTTCACAAGCCCCCCCTGCTCCTGATCCTGAATATCACGGCGGTATTGTTGGAACAATTTCAGAGAGTACGAGACCCAGCAATCTTATTAATTGCCGTTCTTCGGTTAAATATACTTTTTCAGAGCATATACCTTATTATGGATTTTATGGATTTGGAATTAAATATTCTGATGTAACCTTTGATGTCATTGGTGGTTTAGTTGGCAGAATAGATGCCAATGCCAATATTACCGACTGTCTGTTCGATGGCGAGTTCAGTTCCGACATGAAATTAACTGGTAGTACAGGATTATCTAATAAATCCAATAGTCCAAACTCGTGCGGCGGCATGGTGGGTTATGTAGATAGTACTGTTATAATTAAGAACTGTCTGGTCAATCCCCAAAACATGCCTGACTATGACAATCAATGGGCATCGTTTGTAAAAACCGCCAGCTCTACCGTTACTTATGAAAACTGCTATTATACTAAGACATTTGGCACATCGCAAGGCACTGACGGTACACAGATGTCGTCAAATGCACTGCAGTCAGCATTGGGCAGCCAGTGGCAGGTGGTCAGCGGCACGGTGTCTCCGAAAGTCCTTCAGGTAGAAGACATGGATGTGACGAGAACCGTGGAGGTTAGAGACTTAACACAAATCCGTACCTATGTTTGGGACAATGCAGCCCAGATGACGCTGTACACCGACAAATACGTGGGCAACAAGCTTCGCTATACCGATGAGTACACCATTACGGAAAGCGAGCGCAAGGCTGGCTGCGCAACGCTGGAGCTCACCTCGCCCTGCGTCAACTACGGCTTCCGTGTCGTGCTGGAGCGCGGCAGTTCGAAGCTCCGCATCGGTCTTTCCGATGATAATACCAAGACCTCCACGAAAAAGTATGGTGCAAGTTCCAACTTCTACTTCGACAACATCGTCAAGATGGATTCGCTGAAGTCGGAGCAGCAGCACGATGCCGTTCGCCTGAGCTGGGTGACCAGCGGCGGCGATGCCGACTACTTTGAGGTATATCGCCGCGACAAGACCATCAAGGAGACGGCATTCCGGCTCATTGCCGGCGACGTACACCAGGCTATCTATCTTGACAAGACGGTCAAGGCCCATCACCAATACGAATACAAGGTGAAGGCCGTGACGCAGTGTGAGGGACAACATATCGACTCGCTCACGTGTTCGGGCCAGTGCGACGCCTTCGGCCGTGTGAGCGGCTATGTGCGCATGCCCAACGGCACGGGCATCGGCAGCGTCAAGGTGAAGGCCATCCCCTGTGATGACCTTACCGGAATCGGCAAGGAACGCATCGTAACGACTGATGAGACAGGCTACTTCCTCATCGACTCGTTGATTTATCTGCCTAACGTCGGTGAATATACCATTCAGGTGCAGACAACGGGTGATGGCGGCGGCTATACCAGTGCCACCTGCAACTTCACCGAGGACAAGAACGAGTTTACAAATACCGTACTGGCCTTGCGCGAGTATTACGTCTTCTCGGGCAAGGTGCTCTACGACGGCAGCAGCATCCCCGTACCCGGTGCCCAGTTCCGACTCGACGGCAAGCCGCTCTACGACTACAAGCAGAAGCGCGTGGAAACCGACAACCAGGGCGCCTTCGCCATCAGCGTGCCGGCAGGTACGCACCGCATACAGGTGGAGAAGGACGGCCACGTCTTCGAGAACGACGGCTACTACATCGACCAGGACAACAAGCAAGACCCGACCCAGCACAACTGGCAGCGCAACATTGCCGACGTGTATCTGTGGGACCTGACCAAGGTGAGGCTGCGCGGCCGCATGGTGGGCGGCGAGATACAAGGCTCCAAGCCCCTGGGACGTTCGATGTCGTACAACAACCTGGGCGACAACCTGAAAATGGTGATGCAGCTGGAGGGCGACAACACGTCGTGGATAGTCCGCGACCCGCTGGACCTCACCATCAAGGAGCGCAAGGACTCGCTGCGCCACGGCGCCACCGACCCGATGACGCATCAGCCCAAGGACATCACCCGCTGGGAGATGACACGCCACAACATCACCGTGCATCCCGACGTCACGTCGGGCGAGTATGAGATCATGCTCTACCCCGTGAAGTACAAGATTACCGAGCAGTCGTGTACGGGCTATCCCACGCTGTTCCAGCAGGGCAAGGTGGGCGAGACGCTCGACCTGAGCCGTTACGGCAATGACAGCATCGCCGAATACAAGAGCGTGTACCACACCCCGGTGAAGCTGGACGTGAAGCAGGTCAACATGAAGGGCGAAAGCTTCTTCGGCGAAAGCTTCTATTTGGCAATGGACGTCAACGGTCAGAAGGATACGGTGAATATCTGGCTCCCCAAGACCGCCAGCCAGCCCGAGCGCTATGTGCTGGGACACCCTGTGTTCATGAGCCTGGGCGCCTATCTGTTTACCTTACAGGCACAGGAGGAATACTGCTATAATAACCGTACCGACACGGTGCCTGACATTGTGCCGCTGCACGAGGGTATGGTCTATTTCCACAACGACCTGGTGGGCAACCTGGTGACCGACAGCGTCAAGCTCGACACCAACGGCTACGGCACCTATATGTTCAGTCCGAAGAACACCACATTCCTGGGCAACGACGAGAGCTCGCTACGCACGCTCGACATCAACCTGCTCTACGACGGCGTGTACTACGACGTGAAGCCCTTCAACGGCGACGTGCTGCGCGCCTACGTGATGGGTGCCGTGCCGGCAGCCAACGGCAAGCAGACGGTGGCGAAGGGCGGTACACACCTCATCGACATCCTGCGCGACCCGCCGGGAGCCAACAGCTATTCCTATATCGAGAGCGGAGCGAAGCTAAGCTATTCCTACTCATGGCAATTGGATGGTAATATCGGACTCTCACTCGAACAGACAACAGGTACAGGGTCAAACATGTATCAGGGATTTTGGGCTGGTAGCGTTACAGGAACCAATGCAGGAACCATTTCCGAAGCCGAGACCACGAGTGATGCTTCATTCAATTTCGGTTTGAAGGCTGGCGGTGACTGGGTGTACACTTATGAAATGACCACCAACAAGCGCATCCAGACCTCGAGCGACAACAAATGGGTGGGCCCGAAAGCCGACATCTACATCGGCATGACCGACAACATCATCACGGAGGATGCCGTAGCCGTGCGCATGGTGCCCGAGAGCCAGTTCAAGCTGCTGAAGAATCGCACCAGCGGCAAGATACAGCTGGACGGACATGCCTACGACATCAAGAACGGAACCGTGCAGGTGCTGGCCACCGGTACCGACAACCAGGGCAAGAAAGTCTACCTCATCAGCGACGAGGTCTGTAACTTCTATGCCAAGTTCAATTCGGACTTCGCTTATACAGGCCACTATATCGAGACCGAACTGATGCCCAACCTGCTGAAGCTACGCAACGATCTGCTGCTGCCCAAGGGCACTACCACGGAGGAAGCAAAGGCCATGGCCAACCGTGACAGACATAGCTACTATATCAGTACCGTCGATGCCGACAATCCGGAATTCGGCTATCATGCCGCCATAGCCTCGGACACTGTCGCCAAGTACGAAATTATACAACCTGACTCTCTCACAGATTATGTTGATGAGGTGGCGCAGTATAATAATGAAATCATTACTTGGGCCAGCTTCCTCGCCCAAAATGAGAAGGAGAAACTGACGGCGGCCAGTAATGCAGACCTTGTGAAGAATTTCGACTTCGACGGTGCCGCCAACGTACAATATAGTGAGACGTTCAGCACCAATGACAACTACTCACGCTATATGAGTATTGAGCCAATCTCACTGTCGCTCAACAACCTTAGCACAGTACTGTCAAGTACCTTAATAAAAGAAGAGTTCGAAACAAGAACTACAGGTATATATGTAAAATTAGGAACTGGGTCAGTAATCAAAATGAATATCAAGCCCATTTTCAATATCGACTTTAATGATAAGTACGGAGAGAATGATGGCCATTCGAAGAGTACAGGCTTTGTGCTCAACGCTTCGGGCAAGTCGAACCTGAGCGTCAGCGTCTATCGGTCCAAAATCAGCAAGAACGATATCGAGAAACTGGTAAAGGCAGGCGATGCCGACGCGTTCTTACAGTATTCCAAGGAAAGTCTCGAGCATAATAAAGGCCTCATGTCATACCTTAGTGGCGACGAACAGCTGTACGGCAACTTCATCTTCAGGACCAACGGCGGTGCCACCGCCGCGCCTTGGGAGGACGAGCGCAGGACGAAATTCTACCAGCCTGGGACGGTGTATGACCAGAAGACATTGAAGATTGACCAGCTGCGTCTCTGGACCGAGCAGAGCATCGTCTCGAACGTGCCCCACGACGAGCCAGCACGCTTCACCGTCTATCTGTGTAACGAGAGCCCGACGCCCGACAAGGCTTCACCGCTGTTCACGCTGGGCGCCCCCGACAGCAAGAACCAGAACGGCGCCCGCATCATGTTCGGTGGCAACGCACTCAACGGAACAGGCTACACGGTGGCCCTCAACCCGGGCGAGGTCGTGGCCAAGCAGATTGAGGTGTATGCCGGCGAGGCGTTCGACTACGAGAACCTGGGACTGGAGCTCTACGACCAGAACGACCTGCCGCAGACCGTCAACCTGGAACTGTCGGCACACTTCGTGCCTACGGCAGGCAAGGTGAACATCTCGACACCGGGCAACAAGTGGGTGGTGAACACCGAGTCGCCCTACGACGAGGAGCAGCGCGGCTACTACATGCCGGTACGCATCGACGGCTTCAACGTGAACCAACGCAACTTCGACCATATTGAGCTACAGTACAAGCTCTCGACGCAGGGTGACAAGGACTGGGTGAACATCTGCTCGTACTACAAGAGCGACTCGCTGATGGCGCTGGCTAGCGGCACGTGCCGACTGATAGAGACCGACGGCTACATCATGACCAGCTTCTTCGGCGAGAAGGATCCCATCGAGCAGTACTACGACCTGCGGGCCGTGGTGTACTGCCGCTACGGCAACGGCTACCTGACATCCTCGTCGCCCATCCTCTCGGGCATCAAGGACACGCGCCGTCCGCAGCCCTTCGGCACACCGAAACCCGAGAACGGCATCTTAGGCATCGGCGACGACATCAGCATTGCCTTCTCGGAAGCTATTGCCGGCAACTACCTGTCGGAGGTGAACAACTTCGAGGTGCTGGGTTACACCAACTCGACCAACATCACCCAGGGAACATGCCTGCGCTTTGACGGTATAGACGTAGGCGCACAGACCAATGCCGTGCGCAACCTGGCGGAGAAGAGCTTCACGCTGGACATGATGATCAATCCCGATGAGCACACAAAGGGTGTTGGCATCCTGTGGCACGGCGATCAGAGCAACGGCTTTGGGGTAGGATTAAAATACGACAACAGACTGTGGATTTGCATAAACGGAGACAGTTATTACAGCGAACAGCCCATCCAGTTCAACGGCCTGCACCATATCAGCATCGTGTTCAGGGCCGATGTGGAGAACAGCAAGACATACATCGACTTCTACGACGGCAACACGAAGATAGGAACGGGTACCTATGACAAACTTTACGAGGGTGTTGGCCCCATCTCGTTAGGACCTGGGCTGCATTACAAAACGTTGGGTTGGTTCCGTTTTGTCGAGAAAGACACTGATCCCTATCAAGGCACCATGCTGGAGTTCCGTCTGTGGAACAAGGCCCTTGGCGAGGAAGAGATCAGCCGGTATGCCAAGAAGCGCCTGACGGGCTACGAACCGGGCCTGCTCGATAACTTCGCGCTGAGCGAAGGTCGCGGCAACGTATGTATCAACAAGGCGCTGGGCGGTTCCGACCTGATGCTGAAAGGCGCCACATGGAGTGTGCCAGCAGGACTGAGCGTAAAACTCGATGGACAGCAGGGCTTGGTGCTCAACGACAGTGCCTTCGTCCGCAAAAACTCTCAGGACTACACGCTGATGTTCTGGTTCCGCACCGACGACAGCAACGGTACGCTGCTGGCCAACGGACCGGCACAGGACGAGCCGCAGTGGAAGAACCACTTCAACATTGGACTGAAGGACGGCAAGCTATACTACCGCAACGGCAAGTTTGAGGTGAACAGCGGCAATCTGACCTACAACGACGGTGCCTGGCACCACCTGACCGTGACGCTGAACCGTTCGCGCAACGTGGGTAACCTCTACGTGGACGAGAAACTGCTGCAGAGCTTTGCCGTCGACACCTTGGGCGGTATACTGGGCGGTACACTGGCTGCGGGCATCACTTACAAGGATGCCTATAACACATCGGATGCCATTAAGGGCAACATTGACGAGGTGGCACTCTACGAGATGGCACTGCCGCTGGCCGTCATAAAAGACTATGCCGGCAGCACGCCGTTGGGACGCGAGATGGGAACACTGGTCTATCTGCCCTTCAGCCGTATGGAGAAGCAGAAGAGCAACGAACAGCGCATGGTGGCATCAGGACAGAGCATCAAGCAGAGCCGCGACAACCAAGGCAACTACTCGACTCGTATGGATGTCATCGTCTCTGACAGCCTGATGCAGCTGGTGAGCGACCGCGAGAGCTATGCACCGATAGACAACAGCGGACAGCGCGAAAACCTGAACTACAGCTACGTGGCAGATAAGCAGAACCTACTCATCAACCTTGACGAGCCGGATGCCAATCTGGAGAAGACGAACGTGTACATCACCGTGCGCGACGTGACCGACCTGAACGGCAACCTGCTGGAGAACCCCATCATGATGGACCTCTACGTTTACCGTAACCCGCTACGCTGGAGCACCAGGCGGCTCAACGTGGAGACGAGCTACGCTGAGGGCGCCGACGTCGACGTCACCATCACCAACCTGAGCGGCAAGAAGCACTCGTACTACATCGAGGACTTGCCGCAGTGGATCACCATGTCGAGAACCAGCGGCACCATCTCGGCCACCGACGAGGAGACCATCACGCTGCACATATCGCCGTTCATCAACGTGGGCGATTACGACGAGGTGATTAACCTGATGACAGAGGACGGACTGAACGAACCGCTGCCCATACATATCAAGGTACGCGGCGACACGCCGGAATGGGCCGTCAGCAATACGCTGAAGGGCGATAACATCGCCATGACCATGATAGCCCGTGTGAAGCTGGACGACGTCATCGCTGACGATCCCGACGACATCATTGGCGTCTTCGGTGACGGACACGAGACACAGGGCGTGGCTCACCTGAACGTCGACAATACGGCTAATGCCAACGAGCCGCTGGCCTTCGTCACCGTCTACGGCAGGAAGACCACGGCCGAGCAGCCGCTGCGCATCGAATACCTGGATGCATCGACAGGACGCCTGCATGTGCTGAAGCGCGAGGACGGCCAGAAACTCCAGTTCGTGCCCGACACCATTATGGGCTCGACGACGAATCCCGTCATACTGGTCAACAGCGGTGAAGAGGTACACAGGCTGAAGCTGCAGAAGGGTTGGAACTGGCTGTCGTTCTTCGTCAAGCCAGAACAGCAGACGGTGGGCATCCTGCTGAACAGCGCCACAAAGTGGGAGGTCGGCGACGCACTGGAGATTGTGAAGGAAAACAATCCTTACCAGTACAGCTACAAGAGTAAGAAGGATCCCTATGATCCCACAAGCGTCAACTACTACTGGGACAGCCAGACGGATATACTCGACATCGACCCGACGCTGATGTACCGTTTCAATTCGGGAAGCGAGAAGATGATGTATCTCTCAGGACAATACAGCAATGACGCCGTAACGGTGAAGCACGGCTGGAACCGCATCGGCTACATATCGCACCTGAACCTGCCGATAGGCAAGGCACTGGCGGAATATACCGAAAAGGCCACGGCGGGCGACATCATCAAGTCGCAGGATGAGTTTGCCATGCTCGTAGAGGACGCCATGGGCAACCGGACATGGAAGGGATCGCTGACGCACCTGTCAGTGGGTCAGGGCTACATGTTGAAACATGTGGGTAATAACAGCCTGACCTTCAACTATCCCAACTATAACAGCGGCCTGGTATTTATCGACTCGCCGGTCGGCGCACCGCTGTTTGCTAACACCACAGGCAACTCGATGAATATCGTGGCACGCACACAAGGCGTCGAGGTGCAGCAGGGTGACCGTATGCTGGTATATGACGGCACAGAGCTGTGCGGCAAATCGGAGATGACGGCCGAGGGACTCTTCTTCCTCTCGGTGGCCGACTGTGGCGACAAGCGCCTGAGCTTCGCCATCGAGCGCGGCGATGAACTGATAGCTGTGACGGGCGAGCGCATGCAGTACAAGACGAACGACGTCATGGGTACGGTTAGCGAACCGACGGTCATCGACTTTACCAGCATCAGCCGCTATGCCGACGGACAGTGGTACGACCTGCAGGGACGCAAGCTCAACAAGCGGCCGCGTCAGACGGGTGTGTATATTTATAACGGACAAAAAACAATTGTAGAATAATGAAAAGACTCATTTATCTGGCAGGTGTGGCACTGGTTGCCACCCTGCTCCTGACAGCTTGCAGCAGCGACGGTGACAGCACCCCGATACCACCGACGCCACCGACACCCGAGAAGACGGAACCTGCGGAAGGCACCGACCTGCGCCCTACGTGGCAGGCTCCTGACTACAGTGCCTTTGAAGGCATGACGATGGTGGTGCAGATAGGTATTCAGGAAGAACTGCAGCCCTATGTGTCGGCCAACGACCTGATGTGTGCGCAGCTGAAGGGTGAGGTACGTGCCTTAGGAACCTTAAACGAGACGGCCGGACAGTACTACTTCCCGCTGTCGATACTTGGCAACAGCAGTGAGGGTGCGGTGACCCTGAAGTACTATTGCGACAAGCTGCACCGCATCTTTACCGTAGAGGGATGGAAGAAGTTCGACTCCACCATCCTGCCAACGCAAGGGGGCGAACCCTACGAAGTGAAGTTCTATACGGGAGATTAAGAAGCAGGCATGAGACGTATATTACTATTGTTTTTATCTGCCTTTGCTGTCATGACGGCAATGGCTGACGGTAATATGATTGAAATCTGGACGGTCGCTCAGCTCAAAGCGCTGAGGGATAACGTCAACCTACAAAGTGGTAATGACACTTATGCCGGTAAGACGGTCAAACTGATGACCGACCTTACCATCAGTGATAACACCTGGGTGCCTATTGGCCTTGATAACGACACACATTCGTTCCAAGGAACGTTCGACGGACAGGGCTATACCATTACTCTTACAGGCGTTACGGGAAACACCGCAGTATTGGGAGTGTTCGGCTATGTCGGCAGTTCAGGAGTGATTAAGAACCTGAAAGTAGCGGGAAGTATTGCGAATACAGAAACAGGATCTACGACCTATACGGGTGGTATTGCGGGTAATAACTATGGCACTATTCAGCAGTGCGCTAACCTGGCTAATATCACAGGGCGTTATGATGTAGGCGGTATAGCCGGTGAGAATCGTGGCACCATTACCAACTGCTATAACCAGGGCTATATCGGTGGTACTGGTAGTGAAACAACAAGTAAGTTTTTGGGTGGTATTGTTGGAGATAATCAATCGCCTGGAACGATTACCTATTGTTATGCCAAATGCGACATAGAAGATGAAGGCACCAAAGGAGGTATTGTTGCCAACAACAATGGTACGGTCAGTAATTGTTCCTTTGACGTCACTTTGTACAATACAAGCAATAAGTTGACTGGTTCAACAACGCTGACGGGCAATGCGCTGAAAAACGATCTAGACAATAGCATCTGGACCTTCACCGACGGACAATTACCCGAACTAACTGTCATCAAGAACAAAATCATCAGATTAGGTAATACCATCGACAATAGCAGTATCATAACAGCTTATAACGGTCAGACGAACACCGTGGAACTGAGCGGCCGCACGCTGAACAAGGGTAAGTGGAACACGCTGTGCCTGCCGTTCAGCCTCAGCAGCGCGCAGATTACAAATGTCTTCGGCGCAGGTACATTGGTGAAGACATTGAGCAGCTATACGAACAACGGTACGACTGTCACCATCTCCTTTACTACTGCCAATTCAATAGAGGCAGGCAAACCGTACATCGTGATGCCTACCATCGATATCACAAATCCCGTATCATTCACTGGTGTCACCATCGATGAAACAATAAATAACGTGACGGATGGCGACGCCACCTTCAAGGGCAACTACGCGCCTGTTCCACTGTCTGCCAACGACACCAAGAAGCTGTTCCTGGCCAACAATATGCTGTACTATCCCACGGGCAGTGTGACTGTCAAGCCCTTCCGTGCATACT
>Ga0265300_10001554_pt1 | contig 21314 bp, 42 predicted proteins | sample AusTroGonzalo_MG_FD_193482 | JGI IMG/M metagenome (GOLD analysis project Ga0265300, IMG submission 193482) | Bovine rumen microbial communities from tropical cattle in Woodstock, Queensland, Australia - Gonzalo_03 | ecosystem: Host-associated > Mammals > Digestive system > Stomach > Rumen ...
TCCCTTTAAAAATCTCAAAAAAGTTAATTAAAATCTCAATCCTATCAATTTCTTCCCAAAGGGTTTCAAAAGGTTCTAAGCTTTCGGGACTTAATTTCTTTTTGAGTTCTTCGCGGCTGAAAACGTTGCGGGTCTTCTTGGGTGCGACAGCCCCAAGCTTATAAACCTCACTTTCTAAAAAGGTAGGACTCTCCAAAAGGGCCTCTAATGACTCGGGTTCTTTCCCACTCCAAGTTTGGTTTTTTCGAGGGAGTTGAATTTCTTTTCGTTGGTCAGGATTTAGTCCGTCTTCGTCTTGTCCCCACAGTAAATAGTTCGCCATTGTTTCGAGTTCGTCTTCATTAGGCGGACGTTTTTCAAATATATCTTCATTTATATACTCGGTTAGAAAGGCGGTTCGGTCTTTGGCTGTAGAGAGCCCCCAATCTAAGTCTAATCTATTTTTCATTTTGTGACCTCTTATACGCTGAAGGATTTTAGAAGGTTTTTATACCTTCTAATTATATTATACCATGGAATTAGGGGGAAGTCAAATTTTCGCTTCGCGAAAGGAGAAATTGAATTTTGATTTTGTGGAACTAAGATTGAATTTTGATTTCATGGAACTAATTTTCCAGGCCCGGTTTTTGAAAAGTTAAGCGTTTAACTATTTCCCAAAATGCCCGCCCGCCTTCTAAAATAAAAAAAAAGTTATAATCACTATAACAAAAAATATATAGCCAAAAGTCCAAAAAAGGCGAAAAAAGGCGAAAAACTGCGAAAAACGAAGGAAAACGGAGAAAAGCAAAGGATAATGGCGTGTAATCGGCTATAATCGTCTATAATCGCCTTTGATTATATGTCGGTTAGATGTTAATATAAAATCGTCAAGGGGATAAACCCCGAGGACAAAAACAAACAAAAAGAAAAGGAGAAAGAAACAAATGATTGACACTATCACCATTATGCGCGAGGAGCTTTCCATTCGTAAGGCTACGGATTTGGGGCGTTTTGGCGATGCTTTCGAGCTTGCTATGCGCTCGTATATCTCCCGCCGTCGCTGCTACAAGGTCAAGAGGCAGGGCGCTGAGGACATCCGCTTTTCCAAGGATGGCAAGCGCTACACCTGCGAGGTCAAGTCGGCTTGCGGGGAGATTGAGAATGCCGACAAGGCTCAGTATGTCATCTATTGCCCCAACGTTGACCCCAATTTCCCCGCCGAAAGCCAGGGCTATGTGTTCACGCGCGAGCAGTGGGTCGCGTTCCTCAACGGCTACACGGGTCGCGGACAGTTCACCAAGTGGGACAGTCGCGGACACCTCCACATTCAGAGCTTCTATGTGAGCGAGACCGTCCGCCCCAAGGCTTCCAAGCCGATAGCCGCTTACATCGAAAGCGTTCTGTTCGACCTGCCGACCGCGGACGAGTTCTTTGAGAGGGGCTAAGCCCCTCTCGCCCCTCGGGGAAGCTGAGCTTCCCCTCTTTTTACTTTAACACTTTAATGATTTAAATCGTTAAAGAATTAGATGTGTCTCGCACTTCATTGATTTAAATCGTTAAAGAATTAGATGTGGCACATCTAATTCCACCTATTGACAGACTGCGCCCGATGTGGTATCATATAGACAATGAGGGACGGAGCGAACGGCAAGGGTCGCCGCCTCTGAAAGGAGTTACTATGTCTATCTATGGGATTACTGTCGATGTGAGCCGCGGCTTCGATGTCATGCGCGGGGAGAAGCTCATCGCGCACTTCGAGCGCTACGAGGACGCCCGCGCCTACGCGGACGAGAGCCGCTCGCGGTATATCCGCTACTGGGCGGTGAAGGGGAGCTGAGCTCCCCTTCTTCTTTTGTGGTGGAATTAGATGTATCACATCTAATTCTGTCTATTGACAGTTGTCGCCGGATGTGGTATCATACAGACAATGAGGAACGGAGCCGACAAAAGGGCGGCCGCCTCGAAAGGAGTTACTATGTCTATCTATGGTGTTACTGTCGACGAGAGCAAGGGCTTTGACGCTATGCGCGGCGCGAAGGTCATCGCGCACTATGCGAGCTACAAGGAAGCTCGCGCCTACGCAGATGCGCACAAGGGCGTATATATCCGCTACTGGGAGAAAAAGGAAGAGTAATCTTCCTTTTTTTTAATTAGATGTATCACATCTAATTTATTCCGTTGACTTTTCCTAAAATATGTGATAATATGTCTATGTCAAAGGGGAGAACCGAGAATAACGGTACCGAGTACAAAATAACGAGGTTAAGTAGTTAAATAATAATAGACCAATTTTCAGAAAAGTGAAATATTTTCTGAAAAACCTTTGACAAAAATTTTATAGAAATTATGGAAAGGTTATAAAATCATGAAAGTAGTAAAGTTTGAAAATCAGATTATTAACTGTGAAGAAATCAGAAATGTATCAGTCAATCGTTACACAAATGTAGTTCATATCTTTTTCAAAAATTGCGAGGATATTAATCGCATAGAAATTCCTTACAAGTATGATTCAGAACTTTTCGAAATTCTGGAAACTATTTATCATGAAATGAAGTCATAAAACTAAAAAGGGTTTTTTTCCCTTTTTAGAAATTAGATGTATCACATCTAATTCGTACTATTGACTTTTTGGAATTTATCGTTTATAATGATTACAGAATTTAAGAGAAAAGGAGATTTTCCAAAAATGACTTACGATGAAATACTTGATATGCTCGCGCCGTTTTCTTACCTCGGCGACATCTATGACGATGGTGGTGAGGTCATAGAAGTCTACATCTGCGAGCAGAACCTCACGGCAGAAGCTGAGGCGGCTCTCGGCTACATAATGTATGCAAGCTCTTGGGAGTTTCAGGACGGAATTTCCATAGAATGGGTTTTCGAGGATTTTTCCGTAAAATGGTTTTTTGATGGGAGAGAGGACTAAAATAGTCCTCTTTTTTCCTAAAATAATTAGATGTATTACATCTAATTCTAAAACGACACATCTAATTTCACATATTGACAGATTAGAATTTATCATTTATAATAAAGGTACAAAAACAAAAGAAAAGGAGATTTTCAAAAAAAATGAGAAATTTTCTGTTTGAAGAAATTAGCGAGGGTTTCCGCTTCCTCATTGGCGCAGAGGATTATGCTGATGCACTAACAATCCTTGAAGACCTGTGGTCTGATGGTGTCGTTGAAGACATTGACGATGTCGTTTTCATTGACGAGCTGTCTGACATAGAAGCTGAAATGAGCGGACTTGATAAATATAAATATTGAGAAGATGGGGAATTTTTCCCCATTTTCCATAATTAGATGTATTACATCTAATTTAAGATATTGACAAAAGATAAAATAAGTAGTATTATATAAGTGTCAAGGGGAGAAAGATAAACGTAAAGTCCCAAACGGAGAAAAGAGACCGCAAGAGAAGCCATGCGCAGGCTTGTGGTGTTGCTCAAAAAATTCAAAGAAATTTGAAATCCCCTTGACAAAATCCCTTTTCAATTCTATAAATAAGGCAAAAAGAAAGACACTCAGTAGCTAAGCCCTTGTGGTAATGCCCTTGGGATGGGGATGAAAAGTCACTCGGAGTAATTTGCCTTATTTATAGAAAATTAAGTTAGATGTAGTACATCTAATTCTATCTCTTGACTTTTCCAAAAATTTTTGTTATAATAAAGGTACAAAAGATAAAGAAAAGGGAGATAGTTCCAAAAATGAAAAAGACAATTTTCGATATTTTTCTCATCATCTTCGCCGTCATCGCCATTATACTTGCGCTTGCTGTGTATGTCAATCCGCTGTCCGCTGTGGTTTATATTGCCATCGCTGTCGGCATGCTGGGTGTCGTCTGCATCGGCATTATTTTCAACGCACTCTAAAAGGAGCTATTACAATGAGTGAAAAAGAAAAGAGAATAAAGGAACTCAAAGAAAAAATCTTTGACCTTGATATGAAAGATTTTTGGGACTACGAAGACGAGAGAAAGTGGTTCAAACTTCACGATGAATTAAGGGAACTTGAAAGGGGAGAGTAATTTTCCCCTTTTTTCACGAATTAGATGTATTACATCTAATTCAGACTATTGACTTTCCGAAAATTTCTGTTATAATAAAGGTACAAAGATAAAGAAAAGGAGAGATTTTCTAATGACTTGCTACATCGTAATTTCGCGCACTCCCGTCGAGGACGAACTTTATGTCTCGCCGATTCCCTACAGAAGCCTAAACGAAGCTTGCGACTATGTCTATCGTTCGCGCGAAGACTATTCTGATGCTGATGTAATTCTTTACTCTACTTCGGTCACAGATGGTTTTACATATCTTCTCGTCAGTCGCGAGACGGGCGAGATTTATGACCACTTTATAATTAAAAAGGTAGAGATTTAATCTCTACTTTTTTTTAATTAGATGTATTACATCTAATTCAGACTATTGACTTTCCGAAAATTTCTGTTATAATAAAGGTACAAAAACAAAAGAAAAGGAGATTTTCCCAAATGATTATCAAGAAACTTTCCGCGATGCCCTATGCACAGGCCCATGTTGAAATTGACGAGGACGGCAATATTTACCTTTACAGCTATGTCACTCTTGTGTGCGAGCTGACACATGACGGCTGGCTTACTTGCACTGGCACTTATAGTCAGACTACCCGCAAGCACATCGGCGCGTTTATGAAAGAGTATGTAAGCTATCCGAACGGCGAGAGGGGCAGCTATTACGAAGCGAAAGACTGCTACATCAACGACTATCGCTTTAATGTTCAGACTGGAGAGATAGAGAGCCTGTAAAGGCTCTCTCCATAATTAGATGTATTACATCTAATTTACCATATTGACAACTTATGCAATAAGTAGTATAATCAAGGTACAAAAACAAAAGAAAAGGAGAAAATTAAAATGACTATCAAAACAACCGAAACCCTTATTCTCACTCAGGAAGACCGCGCGTTTTTGGAAGAGGTTTTTGCTTTTATAAACCGCATCTATGACCACTCCTCTATACATGGTGAGCTGGAAAACCTTGCCAATGCGGTTGATAGCGCGCTGTGTGACCTGCTCAACTACGAATATCTCGAGATTGAGTAATTTTCCCCGAAAGGGGAATAATTAGATGTATTACATCTAATTCACTCTATTGACTTTTCTGAAAAATGTGTTATAATAGACTTGTCAATGAGACAGAGAACAAACAAAATCACAAAAAAAGAAAAGGAGAAAAAACAAATGATTATCACTAACAACACTTCTACTGCTCTGGTCCCCCTCAGTACTCTGCTCGTCGGCGATGTTTTCATCTATGACGAGGATGTCTATATGGCAACCGAGGTCGTAGAGGACCGCTTCGGAGATGCCTGCAACGCCCTCTTTTTTGCGAGTGGCGAGCTGTACCACATAGAGCTTGACGAGCTTGTTCAGCCCGTTAATGCCGAGCTGGTCCTCACCTAAAAGGAGTAAGAGGAGAGGGTGCGCGACGACCGCACCCTATTCCTCTATAATTAGATGTATCACATCTAATTTAACACATCTAATTTTAAGACTTGATTTTTCTGAAAATTGTGTTATAATATACTTGTAAATGAGATAAAAAATAAATAAAATCACAAAAAAGAAAAGGAGATAAAAAAAATGAAAATTCTGTCTTGGATTACTGCTCTGATTGTAGGTTGTGCGCTGTCTTTTCTCTGCTTTGCAGGAGTTGTTTGGGGGATTTGCGCTCTGCTTCCTATGTTTGGTGTAGTCGCTATCGGCACTTGGACTGTCGCTTTCAGTTGGAAGCTTGTACTTCTGCTTACGCTGATTATTACTCTACTGAGAATGATATTTACTTCTAATGTCAATGTAGACTTCAAGCGAGGGTAATTACCCTCGCACAGCCTGGTTGTTGATGCGATTATAAAAACTAATTTCTCCTCGAAAGGGGAGTAATTAGATGTATCACATCTAATTTAACACATCTAATTTTAAGACTTGACCTTTTTGAAAAATTGTGTTATAATAAAGGTACAGAGATGAAAGAAAAGGAGAAAATCACAAAATGATTATCAAGTTTGAGAACTACGGACATTTCTATTGCTCCCTCGCCTATACCAACAATGAGGTAATTGATTACCGCAACGAGTCTATGCCGCATGACCTGCGTGAGTGTGCTGACTTCATTGAATACAAGATGGAGCAGAACTCTCGCATTATGCTTGGCATCATCTGCGATTGGGATACTGGCGAGGTCGTTGCCACCATTGAGCGTGAACCTGAGAACGATTTTGAAGATTGGGGTTATAACGAGGATTGCGGTTTTGACCCTTACATGGGGTGCTATACCGATGATTGCTGACCTTGCGGTCAGCTTTCGCCCGGGCAAAAAAATTTTGAAAAAGGTATTGACAAATAGCCGCAAGTGTGCTATACTGTATTCAGAAAGCAAGGGAGAAACATGAGAGCATACTTAGTAAATAGAAAACATTATTTTCTAAATTTAGATGAAGCTTTTGAAAAGGCAAAAAACATCATCCGCAATAGATATTATAAAGAATATACCTGTAATGAGAAATGGACTATAACACAAGGGAAACGCGGCGGTTATTGCGTTAAAGTGAATGATGATTGGCCTAAAGTCGGTAATATCCATCTTCTACAGGTAGCGATTGTAACTATAGAAATTAAAAGCTAAAACAATAATCCCCGAAAGGGGAGTAATTAGATGTATCACATCTAACTTTCCCTATTGACTTTTTCAAAATTTTTGCTATAATAAAGGTACAAAGATGAGAGAAAAGGAGACTTTCAAAATGAAGTACTATCTGTTTGAAGAATTTAATAGCGGTAAGCAGTTCATTGTCGGCGCGAACTATCTTAGTGAGGCAGTGACAATAGTCGATAAGCTTGCTGTCGAGCTTGAGTTCTATCTCGAAGAGGGCGAAACGCCCAAACTCCTTTATGGGGGAAAGCTGACCGAAGAGGAAGCTGAAGCCAGCGGCTTTGATGAGTACTAAGAAAGGGAGATTTTCTCCCTTTTTTTAGTTAGATGTACTACATCTAAATCACCCTATTGACTTTTTCAAAATTTTTGCTATAATAAAGGTACAAAATAAAAAAAAGAAAAGGAGATTTCAGAAAATGGCAAGAATTATTGACAAAAATGTGGTTAGTTTTGGCGAAATTACAGAGGGAACGATTTTTAGGTATGAAGATGAAGCTTTTATGAAAACTGATGAAATTAATAATTCAGGAGCAGCTATCAATTTGGAAAGTGGATTTTGGTATGATTTTAGTAATAATGATAAGGTAGTAGTTATTAACGCTACTATAGTAATAGAATAAAAGGAGTTTTCAAAAAAAATGACAAAAGCCGTTGCTATTCACCTCGCTACCATTGAACATATAGGGGTTAGACTTCTCGTGAATGATATTCCCTTTAAGTTTCGTCGTCTCTATGACGGCGCGCAGCTTGTTTTTGAATGGGCTGAGAACGCTGATGTTATCTGTCATAGTGATAACTATGGTCATCTCGAGGGCTTCGTTGAGTCAATGGGCTTCCCTTGGGATAATGGAAAGGTTACCTGTATGATCGCTGATGATATGGCGGATACCATCATTCACTTCTATAAGGAAAGAGAAAAAGAGCAGGAGTAATCCTGCTTTTTTTTCTAATTAGATGTATTACATCTAATTAATCTTCTTGACTTTTTTGGAAAATGTAGTATAATAAAATTACAAAAAGAAAAAGAAAAGGAGAAAATTCAAAAAATGGAAATTAAAGCAATTATCGCGGTATCCATTCTAATAGCCACGGGTATAGTCGCACTAATCTGGATTTTTATTGATTTGTTTATAAACTGTGGAATAAAAGAAGCCCTCATCGGCTTTGTCTCGCTATTTGGCGTTGTCGCAGTGGATTGTCTTATAACCCTTTTTTGTATGGGTATTATTTGAAAGGAGCTATAAAAATGAAATGGACTTTTGTTCTTTATCTTATCACCCTTATTCTTAATGTAATTGGACAAATGGTATTAAATGAGCGGCTTGGCCGCTTTCTTATGGGAACAGCTATTACAGTACTCACTGTATTTACCTTTGTCTATTTCAACACATTTTCTTGAGGACTTTTTGTCCTCAATTTTAATTAGATGTATTACATCTAATTCTACCCTATTGACTTTTTGGGATTTTGTGATATAATTATAAATGTCAAGAGGGAAAAGAAACTAAAAACCGAAAATGTGGCTACAGACATTTTCAAAAAAAGTTTCAAAAAACTATTGACAAACAAAAGCTTTTGTGATATAATAACCTTGTAAAAGAGGACAGGAACCTCAAAAAAAAGGGTTGCGACCAAACGCAAGCGCACTAAAAGTGCAGAAAGGAAAGACCACTATGGATATGACCGAGACCGCCCCGAAGAAGACTACGATTGAGCATCTCACCCTTATCGCTAATAGCACTCTGCCCGAGGATACTCGTGATTGGGCAAGGGGTCAGCTTGCGCTCATTGAGAAGCGCAAGGCGAAGCGCGCTGAGAAGCCGAGCAAGACGGCGGAAGCTAATGCTCCCATTAAGACCGCTCTGATTGGCTATCTCAATGACAACAAGGGCAAGAAGTTCACCGAGGTTGAGCTTGGCGCGGGCATTGGACAGTCGCACAACAAGGCTGGCTCTCTCGCTCGTCAGCTTGTTGGCGAGGGCGTAGTCAATAGCGCCGATGTGAAGATACCCAAGGTTGGTACTCGCAAGGTCTATTGGATTGACTGATGAGAATGGGGAGAGAAATCTCCCCTCTCACCCTAATTAGATGTACAACATCTAATTAAAAATTTGACTTTTTCGCAAATTTGTGATATAATTTTTATAGAAAATAAGAGAAAGAAGGAATTTTATATGGCAAATAATAGAGTTTTGGATAATGAACTTCGTGAAAAGGTCTTACAGACTATAATGGAGTTCTATGCCGAAAAGGGCGAAGATGTAATGCAGACCAATTCAAATGAATGTGCTTTTCCTTGTGTTGATAGTGAGGGAAATGACAAATGGATACAGATTGTCATAAAAGTACCCTCTGGCGCAAGAGATGAGGACGGATTTGACGGATATGGAGTAGCGGAAAGTTATAAAATAAAGGTTAAGGAAAAGGCAGAAAAAAAGGCAAAAGCGGAAGCCGAAAAGGCAAAAAAGATAGAAAAAGATAGCGCAAAGAGGAAGAAGAAGGAAAACGGGGAGTAATTTCCCCGTTTTTTTAATTAGATGTACCACATCTAATTATCCATCTTGACTTTTGCCTAAAATTTTGTTATAATTAGTATACAAAAAGAAAAAGAAAGGAAAATCAAAATGAAATTTATTATTGTGTTTGTCGTTCTCTCCATTGTCAATGTTATCTTTTCTACTGTCCGTTCAATCACTACTATAAAAAGTGGTAAAACGCTTGCAAGCCTAATAAGCGGTGCTTACTTTGCGTTTTATAACATTGTCCTTGTCTATACTGTTATGGACTTTCCTATGTGGCAGAAATGCGTTATAACTTTTGTCTGTAATGTTATCGGTGTTTTCATCGTAAAGCTGATAGAGGAAAAGATGAAAAAGGACAAGATGTGGAAAGTGGAAGTGACTGTTCCTACTGAATTTACAGAAAAGATTGATAATGTTCTTGATGATATTCCGCATAGCTATATAAGAATTAGCGATAAACATACACTTTTCAATTTTTATTGTGCTACACAAAGTGATACAAGAAAAGTAACTGAAATTTGTAATCAGTTTAACGCAAAATATTTTGCGAGTGAATGTCAAAAGATTTTCTAAAAAATCACACGGCGCGAATTGGAATTTTTATCCAACTCGCGCCTTCTTCCTAATTAGATGTATTACATCTAATTCTATTTTGCAAAAACTATTGACTTTTTCGCAAAATATGTTATAATAGACTTGTCAATAAGACAAGAGAACAAAAAAAAAGAAAAAAAGAAAGGAAGAAAAAAATGTTTATTAGCGCAAGTTTTAATTTTCGCAAGAGTAAAGAGGGAATTTATTATCTCAATAATGTAGAGATAACCTCTGCCGTAAAAGCGCACGAGAGAGAATTTGATGACTTTTATCGTGCTATGAGAAATGAAGCAGACAGAACAAGAACAAGTTTTGTAAACGATGAGGAGATGTTTTCTCGCCGTTATCCAAATGTCGCTAAGGTCTTTTATCCCGAGATTGGAATGACGAAAGAAGAGCTTGTAGAAACTCTTACTGATGAAAGGAAAAAGGAAAGGGCAATCAATGGTATAAAAGGACTTATGGACTTTTTCAAGGAATTTGATTTTGAGCCTAATTTCCGTTTTGTGAATACACTTGCTATTAACCTTAAAATTAACCGACAGTCTGCTACGCAGTATGTAACTAATTACTTTGAATTGATTGATAGTCCATACTGTAATGAGATAAAGGCTAAAATCACTTCAAAGGAATTTGAAAAAATTCTCCTTGATATTAGTCTTGTTGAGCCTACAAAGGTAGTCAATCATAGATTTAGACTTTACTACGGTTCACAGGGTACAGGCAAGACCACCATAGCTATGACAGAAAGTGGAAGCAAGCCTATTGTCTGCAATTCCTCAATGCTTCCGTCTGACCTTATGGAAGATTTTGTCTTTGTGGACGGAAAAGCAACTTACAAGCCCTCTGACTTTTGGCGGGCTATGACGGACGGAAGAACAATCGTTATGGACGAGATAAATCTGCTTCCTTATGATACACTCCGTTTTCTGCAAGGTCTTTTGGATAATAAGTCTGCTATCACTTATAAGGGAAATGTCATAGAGATAAGCGAAAATTTCAGTATTATCGGCACGATGAATTTGACAGTAAATGGAATGACTTATGGTCTGCCCGAACCTCTTGTCGATAGGTGTGCAGTAACTAAAAAGTTTACTCTGTCTGCTGATGACCTTTTCTCTGCTCTTGTCTGAAAAGTGGGAAAAATTCCCACTTTTCTCTTTTTATGAATTAGATGTATCACATCTAATTCCTATTTTTGAAATACTATTGACAATTTGACTTTTGTATGCTATAATTGACTTGTCAATAAGACAAGAGAACAAAAAAAAGAAAGGAAAAAGAAAATGGAAATTAGTTTTGCAGAGATTAAAGAGATTGCAGAAACTCTACCCATAGGGTATTATGCAAAAAGAAAAATTGCCGTATGCTTTGATAATGAAGCAGAAACAAGTCGGTATAATCCACTTGAAGATAAGATAACCTTTGCCTACAAGAATATTGTAGATGCTCTGTCAAGCGCAAATGAAATTGATAAGGAAGTAGCTATTCGCTCCGTCCTTTATCACGAAGTTTCACATGCTGTCCTTACTCCTCTTATAGAGATGGAAAAATGGCTTAATATTTTTGAAGATGAAAGAATAGAAACTCTGTTAAAAGGCTATTATATGAATACAGACTTTAATGGTCTGCTTAATGCAATTAGTCCTTATAATGGCGAGCCTATTACAAGCCCCGAACAAGCGTTTTTTGTCCTTTGCCGTCATCGTATAGGTAGAAAACCTCTTGTAAGAGCAGTAGAGAAAATTATAAAAAATTATGCTTTTATATCTGCAAAGAATAATTACATTGATTGGGCAGTAAGATACTATCATAATGATGTTGAAAAACTCTGGAAAAAAGTTTTAGAAGATTTTTCCAAAAATCCCTCTGACTATGCTTCGCAAAATTTTGAAGATGATAAAGATTGTAAAGATTTTGATAAAAACGGAATTTCTCCGATACAGACTTTTAGTGACGAAAATGGAGTAACAAAAGAAGATAAGGAAAATATTGATGCTTCCAAAAGCACAAAAGGTGAGGAAAAAATTAGTGAAAATGTAAATGGTGAAAAAGCTAATCTTCCTCAAAATGGCGAAAATGGCGAGAACGGCGAAAATAATGAAAGTGGTGAAAATGGCGAAGATAATGTAAATAACGAACACCAAGATAATAAAAATGCGAAAGACGGAGAAGAAGAAGAAAACGGAGAAAGTGGCAAAAATGGACTTGGCGACAGAATTTTCTCAAATGCTTTTGGCGGTTTTATAGATAATTCTCTTACTGAAAGACTTATGAATATAATAAGTATCTTTAATAAAAAGAACAGTAGTGGAAACGGAACGACAGGACATAGTGGAATACTTAACCCTCGTTATTGTGGAAATGAAGATTATCGCTTTTTTGAGAGAAAACTTGAAGCAAGAGGAAATAACCGCTTTGGTAGTCTGCATCTCAACCTTTTTATTGATGTAAGTGGTAGTTTTTATCGTAATAAAGATGTTGTTAACAAGCTAATTATTGCCCTTACGGCAGTAGAAAGAAAAAACAAAAATTTTACTCTTGATATTGTCCATTGTGGAGTAGGAGAGATACTGCAAGATAAAAATCATCGTCTGATAAATCCAAATGGTGGAAATAGAGTAGATGAAAATTTTGGAAAAATCTTCCGTACTCTACAAAAGGGAAATACTTACAATTACAATATCATTCTTTTTGACGGAGATTGCGAACCCGATAATGATATGGTATTTTGTTGTGCTGATACTTGTAACACAACGATAATAGCCGAAAGAAGCAATAAATATATTTTTGATAAAATGAAAACTGCAAAAATTATTTACACTACAAGATATGCAGATGAACTGTATGAAAATGTATTTATAGCTTTGCAGAGGGCATTTAGGTAAAAGGTGGAAATTTCCACCTTTTTCCTTTTTTATCAATTAGATGTGTCACATCTAATTCTTAATATTGACTTTTCCTAAAATTATGGTATAATAAAGATGTCAAAAGGGAAAAGAAAGGAGAAAAGAAAATGAAAGTATTATACAATCCTACAGATTATAATTATCCTATAATATTTGAAGATAGTTGGGGCGGAGTTGTACACCTAAATAGGGAAGAAATCGCAAACGATGAAAAATGGGAAATTTTTATAAAAACTCTTGAATGTGTAAAGAAAAATTTTGAAAAAATTGAAAGGTGGAAAGAAAATGGAAAATAAGACTACATATAATGGATTTGGACTTGATATTATCCTTACAATAGTATTTGTAATACTGAAACTTGTCGGAGTTATTGATTGGAAATGGATATGGGTACTCGCGCCGCTTTGGATTGGCGTTGGTCTTGCGATTATCATTTTTATAATCATCGCAATAGTCGCCGCGGCAATAAATTAGAATTTCTTTTTCTTTTCTTTTCTTTTTGTTGGACTTGAGGGCGCGACTTGCCCTCAAAGTCCTAAATTAGATGTATCACATCTAAAAAAAAGAATTGACAAACTTAACTTTATATGGTATAATCAATATGTAAATAAGAAAGGAGAAGAAAATGAAAGTTACCTCTAAAAAGAAGACAGAATACTCTATGAACGCAACCGAAAATCGTATTTACGATGCTTTCCGCAGTATGTGCTATGACATTTTTGGAGAGCTACCGCCTGGTGATATTCACGATAATCTAAAGCTAATATTTCAGCTTGCAGAAAGAGTTTATGCCGATTTTATAATTGAGCCCGAAGAATGGGAATATGGGAGGTTTTAGAATGGAAAGAATAGTAGGCGGCGACCTTAATCTTACAGAAACAGAGGAGTATATAGCTGGCGCATTTTATGGTCTTGTAAAGAATACTGCGCGCTACATCACTCCCGATGATGACCTTTATTATGATATAAATTGTCTAATAAATGCTCTTGAAGATATAGGCTTTGATGTTTACCTTATGAGGTAGAGGGATAGTAAAAAAACTACCCCTTACTAATTAGATGTATTACATCTAATTCTTCTCTTGACAAAATCTGAATTATATGGTATAATCAGTATGTAAATAAGAAAGGAGAAAATAAGTGATTGACAAACGCAAAAATTATTATTTAACGATTGATACAGAAACGGCAAATAGTCTTGAATGTCCTATAATGTATGATTTTGGCGGGGCAATTCACGATAAAAAAGGGCGAGTTTATGAAACTTTTAGCTTCATCATATACGATATATTTTGCGCTGATAAGGCTCTTTTTGATACTGCCTATTATGCAGAGAAAAGACCTATATATGAAGCAGATATAAAAAAGGGCTCTCGTCAAATTGTTTCCATTTATACGGCAAGAAAACATATACACGATTTGTGTAAAAAGTATAATGTAAAAGCTATCATAGCGCATAATGCTCCATTTGATTATCGTGCAGTAAATTATACACTTCGTTATATAACAAAGTCAAAAGTAAGATTTTTTCTTCCTTATGGTATTCCCTTGTGGGATACACTAAAAATGGCACAAGATACAATCTGTAAACAGAGAACATATATACGATGGTGTAATAAAAATGGCTACTGTCAAAAGAATGGAAAAGTAAGGGCAACCGCTGAAATTCTCTAAAATATATAAGTGGAGATAATAGCTTCACCGAAAATCATACAGGACTTGAAGATGTACTAATAGAAAAAGAAATATTTGCCAAATGTATCCGTCAACACAGAAAGATGAGGAAAGGTGCTTGGGAATAATTCCCAAGCAACCTCCTAATTAGATGTATCACATCTAATTAAGAGTCTTGACAAGTATAATAAAAGGTAGTATAATAAGGTTACAAAGAAAGAAAGGAGAAACTATATGAAACTTGCCAATGCGAATGAAATTCGCGCCACTATCATTTCTGCTCTTCTGAAAAATTTTGCCGACAACGGCGAAGATGTTGGAATGATAGCTTCCAATACCCTTAACTTTCCTACTGTCGCAACCGATGGAGAAGAGGGCTGGGTAGAAATCGTAGTCAAGGTTCCTAAGGGTACGGCAGATGAGGAATATGACGGCTATGGTAGGCGAGAGCAGTACAAGATAGACTGCGAAGATAAAGCCGCAAAGAAAGCCGCCGCAGAGGAAGCAAAGGCAAAAAAGATTGCCAAAGATAAGGCAAAGAGAGAAAAGGCGGAGTAATCCGCCTTTCCTCAAAAAAATTAGATGTATAACATCTAATTAAGTTTATTGACAAAACTATCCTAATATGGTATAATTAAGGCGTAATAAGAAAGGAGAAAGAAAAATGAATATTATTGACAAGACAAAAGGAACGACTACTTTTGGTGAATTATCTATTGGAGATGTCTTTAAGCGTAGTGGAACTATTTTTATGGTAACAGATTATACTAAATTAAATTCAGTAAGCCTTCAAAGTGGTAGTCTATATCATTTTGCGCCCGATGATGAGGTTACTGTCTATGAAAATCCCACAATAATACTTGAATAAGGAAGAAGGAGAAAAGAAATGGGAGATATGTATCTAATGTGCGGTCTTTCTGGTGCTGGAAAGACTACTTATGCAAAGGCTTTTGCAAAACAGAACGAATATACTTATCTTAGTATTGATGATTTTTATGCGCCTTATTATGCTAATGATAAGAATGTCTATGATAAGGAAGAAATTTCCTTTAATGTTTGGATAGACTTCTACAAGGCAATTTTTGAAGCCGAAATGCGAGGGGAAACTGTTGTTGTTGATACCAATGCGCCAACCGCAGTAAAGAGATTGCAGTTTATTGATTGGTTTGGAAAATTCAAAAATCATTATCTTGTTTACATAAAAATTGATGATGAACTCTTGCAATCCGAAAACAATCATTCGCGCAATAGAATTGTTCCTATTGAGGAACTCCGTAGAATGAAAAGGGAATTTGAAGAGCCGATTATTGTAGATAAGGACAAGAGATGTTTTTATCCAAAGGAACATAAATGGGATAAGATTTATGTAATGAAGAATGTAAACAATGTTCTCATAGCAATTCCCGAGGGAAAGAGATAAAACTCTTTTCCTCTTTTTTGTTAGATGTAATACATCTAATTAAGGAGGATTTAATTTTCCTCCCAAATTTTAGGTTCATCTTGCGGTTCTTCCTCGCTGCAATACCATTCACAAGTATTAATATATTGTGCATCGTATGGACAAAAACCGTCAATATCACAAGGGCAGTTACTCTTCATCTTCGTCCTCTACTTCAAAATCAAATTCCTTCCCTTCCTGCTTCTCAATGCTTTTGCAAATAGATACAAAAGTATTTCTTGCCCATTCTCTTGCTTCCTCAATGGTTTCCTCAATTTTTTCTACATCAAAATTCTCACGATACTCAACCGCCCACAGGTATAGTAGCAAAAGACTATCCACAAGGCAACCCCCAGTTTCCCAAGGAACTTTCATTTTCATTCTTTACAATCCTCCTGTTTCTTCATTCATTTTAATAATCCCTTACCTTAATTTCTCCCCACCACTTATCGTTATAATAGAAAAAAACTCCACAATCATCAAACGAACCATCTTCTGCCATTTCTATCGCTTTTGCAAGTGCTTCTTCATAAGTATCAAAGGCATCTCCCATATAATAATTATTAGGGCGCGCCCACATATGGTCACTACAAGCAAAATAAAACTTGCCATTTATAAACTTCTGTCTTTCCATTATCTTAACTCCTCTTCATAATTAGTATAAACATAACAAACATTAGGAGAATTTTTACTCCACCATTTTAGCACACCCCAAGTATTAAAATCGCGTGGAGTAGTAAATTCTTTTGTAGTATCTATGTTAGTATGATACGCATCAAGGACTTCAACAGGTACATTAGTTTTCTTATTGAAATTAGGATACTTTGCAACCAAGCGAGGAGTAGAATTGTTTTTTTCGTAAACAATCCACGCCATTCCTTTTACTACAAGTTTAGTTCTACAATCTTTCAAATTCATTATTTCTATCTCCTTTCAGCATAATCATTATAACATACAACCAAATAAATGTCAATAGTTTTTTGAAAAATTTTGCTCGGGCTTTTGTGCGAAACTTAGCGACTTCGCACATACTCCCAAAAGCCAACTCTTTCTATCGTCTTAAACTGCACCATTTTATTCACAAAATCAACCATAGATAAATCATCATAGATTGTATAAAATCCATTTATGTTTTCAACTTCTTTTTGTGAAAGCAGTTCGTGAGTAAAAACAAAAACTGGTTCAGAGGGGTGGTTGGTAGAGGTACAAATTATTGCGTAAGGACGAAGACCAAAGCAATAGTAAAAAATTGTTGCAAAAAATTTCTTAATCATTTTTTTTCTCCTTTAATTATACCACATCTTTTTATTTTGTCAAGAGGGAAGTCTAATTTTATTTCGGTGAAGTAACCTATTATGGGTCGGACTATCGGGAGTCTCGCACTCCTTCCCTCTTGACAAGTCAATTATAACATATATACCCGAAATTGTCAATTCAATAAATTAGATGTTTATCATCTAATTTTCACTTTTGTCAAATTTTGACCTAAAAAGTTTACATAATGTAGTATTATGTTGACTAAACTTCCAAATTTTCCCATTTTATGTCAAAATTTGACAGCGAACTTCCATTTTTTAGCAAGAAATTTCCAAATTTTACCAATTCTGCGCGCAAATTTTCACTCGTGTCAAATTTTAATAAGCTGCAAGCTACGAAAGCTACGAAAATTTGACAAACACAGAAGCTGCGCGCATAAAAGCTGTCAAATTTCCTTAGAAGCTGTGAAACTTTGATTTTTTCTGAAAATTCAGTTATAATTATTATAGAAAGTGAGAGAGAAAGTAACTCTCCTACTTCAAAAAAACTTGGGTGGCGACCGACGCCAAGTGCTTAACGCACAGAAAGGAATTTTAAAATGACTAACGCTACTATGACCCGCCCCGCCTTCTTCACCGCTATCGCCCAGAACGAGACGCTTCCCGCTGAGCTGCGTGATTTTGCTTCTCTCCAGCTTGAGAAGATTCACACCGCTAACGCTAAGCGCGCTGCTAAGCCCTCGAAGAAGGCCCTTGAGAACGCTCCGCTGACTGAGAAGATTGTTGGGCTTCTGACGGATAAGCCGCAGACCGCTACCGACCTCTTCGCTGCTCTCGGCGCGACCGACATCACCCCGCAGAAGGTTTCTGGCCTGCTCGTTCAGGCGCGCAAGCAGGGACTCTGCGCCTCCGTTGATGTGAAGATTAAGGGTAAGGGTACCCAGAAGGGTTGGATTCTTCCCATCGCGGAGTAATCCAAAAAAGAAAGAGAGAGGACGAAAGTCCTCTCTTCTTTTTTAGCTACGCGTCAAAATTTGACACGTTTAAAATTTTCAAAAAAATTAAAATTTGAAAGTCGTAAAATTTTGGACCAGGTACCAACTATCTCTTTTCTATACCAACTATCTCTTTTCTATCCCTTCCAAACTCTTTTCCCACATACAAAAACGCTCTTTCTCTTTCTCAGCCCTTAGCCCTTTTCCACAACGTCAGAGTCTCCTTTCATAGCGAAAAAAGCCCCTAGTGTGCGTACACTGGGACCTCAAAATTTTCTCCGCAATACTCTATACGTATACGTATTACGTATACGTTCTGCTTCTTCGTTTTTGGATTACGCTCCCCTCCTTCCTCCCCTTCGGGGAGGCGCGAGCCACTCGGTCCTCGCGCTTCGCGCTCCGGCCAATTGGCCGCTATTGTCAACTGCGCGCTCGCTTTCGCTCGCTTGCAACGCTATGGTGTACATTCAGGAGCTAGACTTTGGGGTTGGGTTGGGAAGGTTCGGGGGTTCTAGTTCGCTCACTTCGTTCGCCGTTCGGTTATTTGAGTTCCTCTCGGTTCACACTACCCCCTCCAGTAAGGTTCCCCCACCTACCACTATAAAGTTAATTTTACTGAGGAAGACTTTAGAAAAAAAAGTAAATTTTAGATTTTGAAATTTTTTCTGGAAAATATCGCGGCTTTGAGGATTTTCTGGAAAATATTTTGAAGTTGTAGAACGTAGTTGGCGCGAGCCCGTCGATTTTCCCGAATTTTTTGGAAAATAATTCGGAATTTTAGAAGAGGTTGCGCGCAAAGCTGTCGGATTTTCCGAAAAAAAAGAAGTTGGACGTAGAAGGCGCGAGCCCATCAACTACATCCAACTTTTTTTATTAGCCATAAATTTCGTAAGCACAAACCAGAGGACACCATTCATCAAATTCTTGCAAAATTTCAACATCCTCTTCATATGCGTCTATTACTGCGCCGCAGCATCCGCAAATTATCCAACGTTCATCAAACAGAATGCCCAGACAAATGTCATCTGCGCCCTCTTCCAAAAGTCTAAAACTTATTTGTCTTGCCATTTTACTCCTCCGGATTTTTTGGAAAATTTTTTATAACCTCAATCAGACACGCTCTCATTACATCAAGAGCTTTTTGGTGATTTTCTGGGGTAGTGCCCGCGCAGCAATCGCTTATAACTGTAATGGGGATAGTCGGCCGCTCTGCGCGTATCATCAGTGCATTGGTGATTACACAAATATCCGTACAAAGACCTATAATTGTAACCTCATCATCTTCCCAAAGATGATAATGCCAACTATTGCTATATCCAAAAGAAAACTTATTGTAAATATGATATTCGGTTTTTGTGTTTTCAAAGAGAATTTCTGGAATTTTCCAACCATTGGTATCTTCAATACAATGAATGGGAATGTTTTTTCCTTCAATCGAGTCAGAATAATTTTCAAGCTGATGAGTATCGCGAGTAAAAATTACCTGGTCATATTCAGCAGAATGAGTTTCAAGATAACAGGATGTTTCAAGAAATGCCATGCACGCCTCAGGCGTACCCAGCGTGCCGTCTATGAAATCATTTTGCATATCTACAACAATAAGAACTTTCATTTTTACACCCCATAATATCCAGAATAATCGATAATTACAAGACGTCCGTCAACATAACCCCAGTTACCAGTATGGCGGTCATTAATGCCGTGGTCATAACAAAAATCGTTGAAGGCGCGAGCTTTCTGATAACCCCAAACTTCATCGAGAAGATCGAGAATTTGAGTATCACAGTCACAATTATAATAGCTATCAGAAAATTCATCTACAAACCTGTCGTAGTTTTCTGAGCCTTCAGAAATTCCTTCCTGCGCGCAAGCTAAACGGAAGCTGGCATCATAAGCGCTATCTCCAATCGCGCCTTCATCGCAATCTGCCCACTCCATTATGTAAACAGGGCAGTTATGGAAGAAGAAAAGAAAGTCGCACCAAGCAAAACAATCTTCAAGGCCAGCTTCTTCTGCTTCTGCATAGAAATCAACCTCACGGTCGCAATAGTTCTTATCCACAGTTTTTGTAGAAAAATAAGGAATCTTGAGGACATAAGGCATTTCATTATCCCAAATTACAGCCTTAGTTTCTCCGCCACTAAGCTGAATGGACCCCGGTACACTATTCCAGTCAAAATTATCAAACTCACAACGAGCGCGAGTCTCAAAAAAAGTATCAAGACCAATCTTAGAAAGCTCTTCAAGAACTTCCATGTAATGGTTGCGGATAGCGATCCTGTCATGCATTGGATTTTTCCCCTTTCTTTTCTCATCTTCTATATTTATTATATCAGAATTTTTGGAATTTTTCAAGTTTCTTTGGTTACTTCTCATACGTTAACAGCGCGAATGCCAAAAATTTGCGGCACTCGCGCTGTATTCACAAATTAATACTCCCAGGCTTCTAAAAAGTCAGTAGGAATATAATCTTTATTTAGCCATTTAAGAAAAATTACTTTACACGAAATATCTAAATCAGTACAACAAGAAGAAGCAGGGCAACCTTTGCCGCATTCAACGATATTAGCGAGAAAGAGCGATAGTTCTTCTTTGGCTAGGGTTTGGATTCTGTGTGCATTTGTCATTTGTGTCCTCCATTAAATAGAAAATATTTATTAATTGCTTTTTAGCAATTAGCACTTTTTTATGGAGGATAGTTTCGTTTATTATCTTGATAATCCCTCCTTTTCTTTTAACCACTTAACTTACCACTTGGTACATCAGGTATAGGATATATCATTTTCTTCTTCCTCATTGTTATAAAAAATAATACTCTGATGAATAGGATAAAAATAACAACTATCTATTTCTTCCCTAAATTCTTTTTGCGCTGCTTCCATTAAAGCATCAAATTCTTTTAAAAGTTCTATGTCTTCTTCTGTCTTTTCATCAGCATACCAAGAATAACACCCTGGTGCATTAACTATATCAGAATTTTCACTAAAAGGAGCAAAAACTTCATATCTTGGAGACCATCCTTCTCCCATATCTTTAATTTCAGCGTTAATAAAAATAGGAAGTATATTATCTTTAACCCATTTTAGAATTTTATCGTCCCACTTTTTAGTTAGCTTAATTCCTTTATCTGTTTTTGCTCGCCAATCATCATATATCTTTTTTGCTTCTTCTCTAGAAACATAAGTTTCATTATAGTCATAGCAATAATAATCACGGCAAAAAGCAAGATAAGGTTCATTCATTATAAACTCAATT
>Ga0265300_10001559_pt1 | contig 21286 bp, 9 predicted proteins | sample AusTroGonzalo_MG_FD_193482 | JGI IMG/M metagenome (GOLD analysis project Ga0265300, IMG submission 193482) | Bovine rumen microbial communities from tropical cattle in Woodstock, Queensland, Australia - Gonzalo_03 | ecosystem: Host-associated > Mammals > Digestive system > Stomach > Rumen ...
CTTTCTGGAAACGGTTCCGCCGACGATGAGAGGTGCCGAGTTGTTCGAATTTGCCGTGCGCACGCCGCCGGAACCGTTTCCAGAAAGGGTCAACGTGCCATCCGTGAATATCTTTCCGACGGTGACATAGCTGTTAAGCGTCAGATTTGCGCCCGAAGGGAACTGCGCAGCATCGCCATACGCGTTCGGATACGCGTTCGCCGCCTCGCCGCCTTCCGTCAGCGACCAGTTGGAGCCGTTCGCCCATTCGGCGGAGTCGTCGCCAATCCAGTAGTAGGTCTCCGCATGTGCGCTGCAAGCACATAGCGCACACATCGCTACGAGGAGAAACGAAAGAATTTTTGTTGTCTTGTGCATCATGGCTTTACCCCTTTTTTCCGTTGCAGCGAAGGCACACACCCCCTGCCGACGCACATATGATAGCAAATTCCGAAAACCCGCGCCCTACCCGATGGTGTAGGTGCGTAAAACACCGAAAACCCGTGCAAAAAAGTCGACGACAGGCGATGCTATTGACGGGCAATTGCGACAGGCCCGACGAGCCCCGATTTCAGCACTGGGCGCTTGGAAGCGTCGAGTTTCTGGTAGTTCATGTCTACCATGTTTATGTCGGTGAAGTATTTCCAGTCGACCTTGTTCAAGTCGTTCCATCTGAGCCGGTTGGAGCCGAGGTTCGTGACCTCGACCTCGAGGACGTTGCCCTTCTCCTTGAGGACTCCCGCCGGAATGGGAAAGTCGTAGGGCGGCATAAACCTGACGCCGAGATCGCGCCCGTTGAGCTTCACGCGCGCGATTTCACGCACTTCGCCAAGGGATAACGAAGTTCCCTCCGACGCATCGAACTCCGTCTTGTAGAGCATCGTCCCCGAGAAAAATTCGTCGAACGTCTCCCAACCTACAAGCGCATCGAGCTTGCGCGGCGCAGGAAGCGCGGGCCCTCCGCAGACCGGGGAAACCTCCCATGGTCCGGCGATTGGCGAGTTGTGGAGTGAGGGAGTGGAGGAGTGGGGGAGTGGGGGAGTTGCGAAGAAGTTGTGGTCAGGCGAATAGGCAACAATGAATAACGAGTGACCGGGTGCGATTTCGACGGGCTCGCACCGATTGGGTTCGATATCGCCCGACATTGGGTTCATAACGCCATACGGCTTTTCGCCCGAAGAAACGACACGCGCGACCGTCCCTGTGTTGACGACGAAATACGCCGTCTCGCCGTCCTTCTTCCATCGCGTCGCCAACAGCCCCGACTTCGCATCAAACGGCATCTTCCTAACACTCTTTAACAACTCGTATCTCGGCGCCTCCGGATCGACCACCACCGCATACTTCTTTGCAAGCCCATCCTTCACCATTCGCGGCGAAACATAGTCAAACGCATAGCCCGCCTCGTACAGCTCCGTCGCTACCTTGCCGATCTTCTCGCCGTAGAACCATTCGCGATTATGGACAGTCATTTGCGCGACTTCACCCTTGTGCTTCTCGCGGAAACTCGTCGGATCCCACAGGATCGCAAGATCGTTGTCGGGCGTCCATGTCTGGAAGAGAGACTGGCACCGCGTGATGTACTTGTTCATCGCCCCCATTTCGCGCCATATCGGATTCCGTGGATTCATCTCTATAGACGCATAGAAGCACCAGCCAGGCCAGACGGCTTCGACAGGCGAGTAGCAACAGCCGTGGAAGAACATATGGTTCACACCGGAGAGAAAGAGCCGGTCGATGAACATCTTGATCTCCTGAGGCCGCTCGCAAAAGTGCTCGTCGATCCATGTGCAGCTTTCAGACGAGACGAGCTTCGTCCCCTTCACATGCGCGGCGGACGAGGCGAATTTCGAGATCAGGATGTCACGGTCGTTCTTGCCGAACATCTCGGTCTCCGGGATGTCGGCAAGCGCATAGAAGTCAAGCCAGTTAGAGGGTGCGCCATGCGCTTCGTTGCGCGTCAAATACCCGTTCTCGCGGCACCAATCCGTCCACACTTTGAAGCACGCAAGCTGCGACTCGTCGACATCGCCTCCATTCTTCGGCTTCGCGCCGTAGTATTCGTAGCTGTCGTGGTAGAAGGCACGCGGAGGCATCGCGACGAGTATGTCCGCGTCCGCAGAAGCGAGGCCGTCGCACGTCACGCTCTGCGCCGCCTTGCCGAACCACTTGTCGAACTGCGCGACATGAAGCTTCATCGCCTCTGGGTCAAACGGATCGAGCATATAGCCTGTGCCGCCAAGCCCGGCGCGCTTTACCTTCATCCCCGAGCTCGCTGCGTGCTCCTTGTCGATCCACGGCCCCCCAAAGCACCAGCCCGAGCCCATCGTGAGGTCGATGCCAAGTCCGTTGTAGCTTGCAAGCCCTGCCGCCAAGTTCCACGCCTCGATCCACTGAGGGGAAAGAAGCGGTTTCCAATTTTTCTCGTAGCCACCCTTCGCGCCATAGATCGGAATCACGTGGAAGCCGCCAAAGCCCTTGTCGGCAAGCTCACGGCACTGATACTCCAGCCCGGACTTGTCTACCGCAGAGCCCATCCACCAGTTGTAGGCCCAGGGTTTCATCTCCCTTGTCGGCTCAGGCCAGAAGAGAAATCCCGTGCTATTCGACGAGGTCTTCGCCTTGCCTACGCCAAGACCGTTGAAGCGGTTTGCCGTTTCGCCATCGGAAACAATCTTGGTGTCGACTTCCTTGACAAACGCTCCATTCCTGTAACACTTCACGGAAAGTCCGTCCGTCGACACCATGCGCAATTCGCCTGGGCCAGCGAGCTGGATGTTGCCCTCCTTGCCTCGCCAGAGAATCATCGACTCACCCTCACTGGCGACAACGGTTTCGTCAAAGGCAATGCCAGTCACGCGGCGGACGAAAACGCCATCGGCCACCACGCAAGTTCCCTTGCTTTCAACGACGTTTCCCGCAATCAACTGTTCGTGCAGAAACACGAGGTCGCCGTCGCGCCACCGAGCGGGGCAGGCAAACGTCTCGCGGCCAAGCAACACCCGGCGATCCTCACCAAGAGGCCGCTTGCCGAGAAACACGGCGTAGTAGTCATCATCGCCGCCGTCTTTCATCTTGACGATGTCGGCGTGGCCGGTCGCCTGCAGGGGGCTTCCCGCACCGCGATCGCGACGCGTGACGAGCGGATTGGTGCGCATGGACTCGTAAGGTCCCCACACGCTCTTTGACTTCTTGGCTGTCTCCGCATGGTAGAAACCCGTGCCGCCTTCGGCATGTAGCAGCACATATTCGCCGTGGATCTTGTAGATGTGAGGGCCCTCCGTATATTCCGCCTTCGGGAAGACACCGCAGGATATGTACTCCCTACGCCCGACAAGCTTGCAAGCCGCAAGGTCGATCTCCTGAACGAATATCTCATTGTGGCCGACCCACTTTCCCTCCCTTGCAGGCACGTTCTGGGTCCAGTATGCCTTGCCGTCGTCGTCGAAGAAGATGCTCGGGTCAATGCCTCCGTCCGCTCCTTCGACGTGGACTGGTTCCGTCCACGGTCCGGCGGGGTCCTTCGCCGTGGTCAGGTAGTTCTTGAAGCCGTTCCCGGAATACGTGAACGCGATATAGTATGTTCCGTGGCAAAACCTGATCGTCGGCGCCCAGACCCCGTCGTCGCCGCTGAGCGGCCCGCAGCCCTCCGCATTGGAGTCAACGCTCGTGTATTGCGGCCCGAGGGCATGGCCTGCGAACGACCAATCGCGGAAGTTCTCACTGCGGTAGATAGGCAGCCCCGGCCGCCACAGGAAAGTCGACGTAACGAGGTAATACGCGCCGTCGTGCCCGAGGCACACGCTGGGATCGGGATGGAAGCCCGGCAAGAGCGGCTTTGGCGCCTCCGTGCAGACGCCCGCAAGCGCCATGATCACGGCGAATGACAACGCACAAAATTTCATATGACTGTTTTTCATAGATGCCTCTATTATATCATTTAATATGCGCACCTGTGCTGCACCCACTAGTTATAAATGGGTCGACTATCAAGATTCCTGACCGCCAACCCATTGTAATTTACCGTATAAATACCGCTATTGGAAAATCAGATGTCGCGGCGACCCGCGATGGCGCGCTTTAGGGTAAGGGGGTCAGAATAGGCGATGCCGGAGTCGGCGGGAAGCCCAAACGCAAGACGCGTGACCTTGACGCCGGCAGGATGCCGGCTTTCCCAGTCAGAGTCGCCGTGACTGGGGGAGCCGCCGTCTCGGCGGCTTGTGACACCTTTAAGAACCTCAGTAATGTATCCAGCCGTGGCGTCGCCATCCATGTCGGTCGAAAGCGCGAGAAGCACCTCGGAAACGCCCTCTCCGCGCACGCGTGCGACGAGCTCGGAAATCCTAAGACGCTCGGGGCCCATGCGGTGCGCGGGGGAGAGCTTGCCGCCAAGCGCGTGGTATCTGCCGCGGAACGCGCCCGACGCCTCGATCGACACGATGTCCGCCGGCTCCTCGACGACGCAAATGACGGAACCGTCGCGCGTCGCGTCGGTGCACATGTCGCAAGGGTCGCGGTCTATCGTCGTGAACGCGCCGCAGCGCGAGCAGCACCGCACGGAATCGTGGGCCGCCCTTAGCGCCGCGACGAGAGGTTCCGCAAGACGCGCCGGCTCGCGGACGAGCGCAAGCGCGGCGCGGGAAGCCGAGCGCCGGCCGAACCCCGGAAGCTTCGCGAGGCACTTCTCCAGCTCGGCGACAGGGGCTATCATTTCCCGAAGAGGCCGCCTGCGCCGCCCGCCTGCATCATCTTCTGCATTTCGGCCTGCGTCGCGTCCTTCGCCTTCTTAAGCGCACCGTTGACGACATTGAAGAGCATCGTCTCAAAGCGCTGGGGCTTGCCCGCCTTGACTTCGTCGTAGGCCTCGGGCGTGATCGCGATCTTGTCGATCGTCATGTCGCCCTTCGCGATGACGGTAATGCCGCCATTCGAGTACTCGGCCTTGATCTTCTGGATTTCGTTCTGGATGCGCTTCGCTTCGCTGCGCATCTGCATTGCCTCTTTTATCTGGTCAAACATTCCCATAGTGTGGTTCCTGATTTAAAAGTTGAAAAGTTGAAGAGTTGAAGAGTTGAAAAGTTGAAAGGTTGAAAGGTTGGAGGGTTTAGACTTCCAGCTTGCGACCGGACAAGTCCTCGTATGCCTTCAGGTAGATCTCGCGCGTGCGCGAGATGACGTCGTCGGGAAGGACCGGCCCCGGCGGCTGGTGGTTGAAGTTGATCGAGTCGAGCCAGTCCCTGACATACTGCTTGTCCAAAGACGGCGGGTTCTTGCCGACGGCGTAGCTCGAAACGGGCCAGAAGCGCGACGAATCGGGCGTAAGCACCTCGTCCGCGAGGATGAGCGAGCCGTCCGCGTCAAGGCCAAACTCGAACTTCGTATCGGCGATGATGATGCCGCGCTCGCGCGCGTAGTCCGCCGCCTTCGAATAGAGCGAGACTGTCGTGTCGCGGAGAAGCGTCGCCGTCTTTTCGCCGACGAGCTGGACGGTCTCGGCAAAGTTGATCGCCTCGTCGTGGTCGCCGATCGCGGCCTTCGTTGTCGGGGTAAAGAGGACTTCGTCGAGCTTCGAGGCGTTCTCATATCCCTCGCGCAGCTTCATGCCGTTGACGGTTCCGGACTTCTGGTATTCCTTCCAGCCAGAGCCCGTGAGGTAACCGCGGGCGATGCACTCGACCTCGACCATATTGACCTTCTTGACGAGCATGGAACGGCCGCGAAGGTCTTCCTTGTAGGGCTGGAGCTCGGCGGGGTACTCGTCGACGTTCGCCGTCACGAGGTGGTTCTTCATGCCGAAGAACTCCATCCAGAAGAGCGAGAGCTGGTTGAGGACCTTGCCCTTGTCCGGCACTCCGCAGGGGAGAATTACGTCGAAAGCGCTGATGCGGTCTGTCACGACCATCAGAAGCTTGTCGCCGAGATCGAAAACATCGCGGACCTTGCCGCTCTTCTGCGGCAGTCCCGGTATCGCGCACTCGAGAAGCGCGTGGTTCTTGTCGTATTTCATGGTGTGCATATTATAGCAAAATCGCCGCGCTCCCGCGCGGCGATTCTCTATTCCACTCCACCGCCTCGCAGGAGATTAGAAGCGGTAGGTGAGGGTGCAGCCGGCCGCGTGGGAGAGGCCGTGGCGGCACTCCATGCGGTAGGTGCGACCAAGAGCATCACTCATGTGCATGCTCTTCGCGTCCATTATGACGATTCCGTAAGTAACGTCAATCTGGAGGTTCTGGGTAATGCGCCACGAAACGCCGCCGCTCACGATCTGGCGATCGCCGGGAGGAAGCATCGTCGACTGCTGCTCATACGAACAGACATTCGTGTCGTAGACATAGGAGACGACAGCCGTCCAGTCCTTAGCAAAGTCCCAGGACGGGGCGATGCCGACGCGCCAGCTATCATGCCAGTTCAGCTTGATGTTCTTGTTGCCCTGCGAGGCGGGCAGCTTGAAGAGGAGCGTGTCGAGCGAAGACCAGTCAGTCCACGAAACCATCGCGCCGAGATGCCAGTCGGACGTGATGTCCCAGTTGATGCCCGCGGCGATAGACTGCGGGATGTCGAGATTCGCCGAAGCCGCGCCGCCAAGGACGTAACCAGGCATACGAAGGTTCGAGTGGCCCTTCACGCGCGTGTCGATCTTGGACTTGTAGACCGCGCCGACGGAGAGGTTTTCGAGGATCTTGTAGCGGGTACCGATCTGCCATCCGCACGAGGAAAGGCCATTGTTGCCGTGCAGGTGGTTGCGGATGTATCCATACTGCGGATTGGTGTCTGCAAGGTACGACATCGGATAGGAATACTGTTCGAAGTCGAAGTAGAGAAGACGAGCGCCAGCACCAATCGACCAATCGTCGGTGATGCGGTAGGAGACGTTCGGGTTGATGACAAAGCCCTCAATCGTCGTCTGCTTCGAACTCCATGTCATAAGGTTGTTATGAGAGTAGCGCGTGCCGAGGCCATATTCTGGTGTAATGCCGAGACCGAAGGTGAAGCCCCAGAGCGCAGGAGCGACGACCTGGAAGTGAGGAAGTACGAAAAAGCCGGGATCCATCGGCGAGCACGAGTATTTCCTGCCGTCACGGGAAATACCAATACGCCCGCGCGGATGCTCCGTGACAAATCCAACCTGAACTGTAATATTTGTAATGTCGTCGAGAGTCGCCGGGTTGATCGAGTTCGCAGAGCCGTCAAGGCCCTTGCCGAGCAATGCCCCGCCGTAGGATGTGCCGATGGCCGTAGGCTCATAGAGAGCAAAACCAGACGCAAACGCAGCCGATGCTGCGAGAACCGCCGTAGTCAGTGCCAGAAGCTTTTTCATTATATGTTTACTCCTTGTTGATAATGTGTTTATTACCTGTTTAGGTGTAACAGTGTGACATTATATGCTTTTCTGTCGCAAACGTCAATGGGGTAAGTTAAGATTTTTACAAGACAGAAAGTTTTAGTCAGCTTTTTAGCGTTTTTAGCCACAAAGAACACATAGATCACATAGAAACTTGTAATCCCGTATCCACTTTGTGCTCTTTGTGACCTTTGTGGCTAAAGATATTTATGCCGAAATCGAGCGGATCATGTCGGAGACGCGCACCTTAACGTTCGCGGAATTCGACTCGGTGCCGAGCACAATCCTGAGAACGCAGGACTCGAGGATCGCGTAAAGCCCCTCGGCCGTGCGCTCGGGATCCACTTCGGGAAGGAACTCGCCCTTCATCACGCCCTCTGTGACAAGTTTCGCGAACACGGCCTTGATACCGCCGGTAAAGCGCGTAATGCGCGAACTCATATCTTCGCCAGCGCGAACCATCGACAGCACGAAGTCGAAGATCGCCGACATGAATTCCTTTTTTTCGAAGAGGACGTCAGCCACATGGAAGCAGACCATCGCGAGACGATCCGCCGCCTTGCCACGCTTAGCGATTTCCGCTTTGCAGTCCTTCATTATCTGCCGCGTCGCCGCGAGGATTGCCGCGTCGAGGACTTCGCGCTTAGAGCGGAAGTAGCGGTAGAGAACCGTGCGGGCGACGCCAGCCGACGACGCTATCATAATGAGCGTCACGTTGTCGTAGCCGACCTGAGAGAACAGCTTCATCGCCCGTGAGGCAATCTCAAGCCGACGCGATTCGTGGTCTATTCTTGCGGACATACTCTAGTTCGTTTTTCGCGAAATTGGACTTCAGCGGTTTTACGATTATACCAAATTTCTCCGGCTCGCGGGCGATCGGCGAGTGGACGGTGAGCGCAAAGCGGTGCCAGAAGCACGACTGTATGAGCCCCTTCTTCGCAAGCGACTTGACATACCGCTCGGCGCCCTTCTGCTCCACCTTTGTCTCCGTCGGGAAGTCGTACATAAGATAGGCGTGGACGAATATCTTCGCCGCCCTGAAGCCCCTTAGCACCTTCTCCGCCGATGCACACGTGATGCCCTTGTTCATCAGTTTGAGAAGACGGTCGTTCGCGCACTCGAGCCCGCCAGTCACCGCGATGCATCCCGCCCGCGCCATCTTCTTCGCGAGCGCAGGCGTAAAGGCGTTGTCGAAGCGGATGTTGCCCCACCACTCGACTTCGAGCTTCCTCCGCAAGATCTCGTCGCAAACCGCCGAGACGAGAGCAGGCGGCATCGCCTCGTCGACAAAATGAACGCCTGATAGAAAGTTGAAAGGTTGAAAAGTTGAAAGGTTGAAAGGTTGAGGAGATGAAAGGTTGGGTGGGTGATTGCCAAAGAACTCCTCTATCGCGTCGACGATCTCGGAGGCCTTGGGCATCTGGAAACACCCGATGTAGGGAAGCTTCACGTCGCAGAACGCGCACTTCCGCCAGTAGCAGCCGCGCGCCATCACGAGCTTCACCCACTTGCCGCAGTTCCACAGGTTCGTAACGAAGTTGTCGGTCTCGGCGATATCGAAATACTCGCTCCAGTCGATGCCGGTGTAGTCTGGCTTCACGAACAGCGGCACATCTGCCGCGCTCGCCTTGCGGTCGCCAAGCAGCTTCGCAAATGGCGCATATCCCTCGTCAAGCTGGAATTCGTCGAAGTACTTGTAAGGCCGCCTGTCCGTCATCTCGCGGAGTTCCGTCGAGACATAGCCGCCGCCAAGCACGAGCCGAACGCCAGGATAGCGACGCTTGATGTAGCGCGCGATCTTGAACGCCGCGACAAGAGTCCCCGGGAACGGACAGGTTATGCCGACGATCGCTGGTTTCGTCTCTTCCATCGCCGCCTTGAGGTGGCGTTCGAGGGGCTTGTCGATCACTCCGCGACGGCGTATCCTGCGCTCGAGTTCGCCAAAGTCGGTGACGGCGCGGCACAGGTGCTCGGCGTAGCGCGAGAAGCCAAAGTCGGGATCGACGTTGTCGCGTATCCAGATGGCAAGTTCGTCAATCACATCGCTCGCTTCGCGCTTCGCCTCGACTGGCGCGAGGCCGCCGAGGAACTCGAGAAGTTCACCCGTTGTCTCGTCGCCGTATTCGAGGAGAACGTCACGCACGACCTTTATCGAGAGGTCGCGCTGGGCGACGTCAAACCCGCGCGACTTCAGGAACCCCGCCAGGTGCATCGTAGCCGGATAGGGCGTATTCGGCTGCAGCAGCGGCGGGATCAGCAGGAGAAGCTTACATCGCCTTCGCGAGGGCATTGCCGAACTCGGAGCACTTGATTTCGGTAGCGCCCTCCATCTGGCGGGCGAAGTCGTAAGTGACGGTCTTCGCGGCGATCACATTGTCCATCGCGGCGATGATCTTGTCAGCGGCCTCGGTCCAGCCCATGTAGCGGAGCATCATCTCGCCGGAGAGGATGAGCGAACCGGGGTTGACCTTGTCGAGACCTGCGTACTTCGGCGCAGTGCCGTGTGTCGCCTCGAACACTGCGACGCCGGTCTGGTAGTTGATGTTCGCGCCGGGCGCGATGCCGATACCGCCGACCGTCGCGGCGAGGGCGTCGGAGACGTAGTCGCCGTTCAGGTTCAACGTCGCAATCACGTCGTACTCGGCGGGGCGCGTCAGGATCTGCTGGAGGAACGCGTCGCAGATGCAGTCCTTCACCGTGATCATGCGGCCGGTCTTAGGATTCTTGAACTCGCACCACGGCCCCTTGTCGATCAAGGTAGCGCCATACTCGCGCTGAGCGAGCTTGTAGCCCCAGTCGCGGAAAGCGCCCTCGGTGAACTTCTGGATATTGCCCTTGTGGACGAGCGTCACCGACTTGCGGTCATTGTCGATCGCGTAGTCGAGAGCCGCCTTCACGAGGCGCTCGGTGCCCTCGAGCGAGACCGGCTTGATGCCGATCGACGCCGTCTTCGGGAAGCGGATCTTCTGGACGCCCATCTCGCCGAGGAGAAACGCCTTGACCTTCTCGACTTCGGGCGTGCCGTTCATCCACTCGATGCCGGCGTAGATGTCCTCGGTGTTCTCGCGGAAGATCACCATGTCGGTAAGCTCTGGGCGCTTCACGGGGGATGGAACCCCCTTGAACCAGCGGACAGGCCTAAGGCACACATAGAGGTCAAGTTCCTGGCGCATCGCGACGTTGATCGACCTGATTCCGCCGCCAACTGGAGTCGTGAGCGGGCCCTTGATGGAGACGAGGTTCTCGCGGCATGCGTCAAGCGTCGCCAGCGGAAGCCACTCGCCCGTCTGCTTAAACGCCTTCTCGCCGGCGAGAATTTCTTTCCACTCGATCTTGCGCTTGCCACCGTATGCCTTTTCGACCGCGGCGTTCCACACAGTCATCGCGGCGCGCGTAATGTCAGGGCCTGTGCCGTCGCCCTCGATGTAGGGAATAACAGGGTTCTCGGGGACGCAAAGCTTCCCGTCCTTCATTGTGATCTTTTCGCTCATCTCAGTTGGGTGGTTAAGTGGTTGGGTAGTTAAGTGGTTTTTGTGAAGGTGCTACTTGCCGAGGGCCTTTTTGAGTGTGCTGGCGCCGCCCGATGGCGCTGCACCAGTGAGGTCCGCCTCGTCGACCTCCACCTGTTCGGAGTCGATCCAAAAGCGGATGCGCTTGCCGCGCACGATCTGCGGCTGCGCTTTCGACTCGTCACGCACCTCGGCCGTGATGCCGTCGCCCGAATAGAGGACGACAAGGCCGTTCTTCTTCGAATAAGTCGCCTTCGCGCCATACGCGCGATGTGCGTCGTTCGTCATCGCGACGTGCCCGATCGCCACAATACGGCGGACATCGCCCGCTGCGCGGCGCATATCGCCCGTGCCTTTTGCGGCTTTATGAACGTCGTTTGTTCCCTTTGCAACGCGATGAACGTCGTTAGTGCCTTTTGAACGGCGCACAGCGTTTGTCGAGTTGGAGTCCTTGTCGATGTCGAAAAAGAGGAACACGCGGTCGGCATGCATCTGATACTGCTCGTCGTCGACGTGAACATGGCCCTCGAAGCTCGCAATACCCTCCTTGCGGTTGTAGACGGTAGTGTCAGAGGTGATCTTTGCAGGGCGACCAGTCAGCTTCTTTTCCTTGGTTTTCTTTGGGAGAGGTTCCTCGACTTGCGACTCGGCATTGGTGGCTGGGGTATCAGCAGGCACTGTCGCCGGCAAGATGCCGGCTTTCCCAGTTACAGTCTCATTAACAGGGGCATCCTCCTGCATTGTCGCCGGCAAGATGCCGGCTTTCTCAGTTACAGTCTCCGTGACTGGGGGAGCCGGCGTGACTGAGGGATCGGCCGTGACTGGGGGAGCCGGCATCTTGCCGGCGGCAGCCTCGGCAGCTTGCGGCGGCTCCGCTTCTGGCGCGGGGGTTACGGCCTGCGGTTGCTCAACTTGCGGCGCAACGGGCTCGGCTGGCTGCTCGGCAGGCGTATCCAGCGAAAGTTCGCCGAGCAGCGACACAACGTCGTCAACTGATTGCTTGGCTTGCGGCTTGTAGCCCTTTTCCAATACGCACGGCTCGGCCAGGGCAACAAGGCCAGCAGCAACGGCAATCAACGCTGTAAATGGCTTTTTCATTGCGTCAAATTATACCATAATTCGCCGCAATCGTGGCACCGTTTACTCAATCGTGATGTTCATCGAGCCGACCTTCTTGATCGTGGCTGTGCCGTAGCCTTTGCCATTCAGCACCATGCCCGTAACGTTCACTGTAGTCGACTTGAGCTTGCCGCTCTGCTCGGCATAAACCTTGAACGAACCACTGAAGGAACCGTCCTTTGACTTGAAGGTGAGCTTCAAACCGGACGGGTTCTCTCCCGCCTTCGAGTCGTCGAGGACGCCTTTCTTCATCGAGAGCTTGCCGGCCTTCGGGAACTTCCAGCGCCCCTTGTTCTGGCCAACGGACATTTGGTCTGGTAGGTAATCCGTCAGCACCTTGCCCGAAATCTGAGACCAAAGCGCGTCATCCCTATCCACATAGAACTTCGTACCCGATGCAAGATTCCCGGGCCTACCGACAATTGCCCCGTCAAGTCCGGTTACAAGGACGTCGCCGCCGTCGTATGGCAACCAGAAGATTACAGACAGACTGACCTTCTTGGTCACGACGATCGGAATGCAGCACCACTCCTCGCCAACGAGAAGGACTCCGTTCGCAGTACCCTTCGTCCCGTCGGAGAGGAGGACTGTCGACTTGGTCTTGCCCTTCTTGGCTACCGCCACGCTGATCGAGCCGTCGCTCCACACGGCGTTGACCGCCCCGATCCACTTATCGACCAGCGCGTTCGCCATGGACTGCTCGGCCTTGTCCTTCGACGTGAAGAAGTTGCGGGCGCCCTTGATCGCGTAGGAGCCGTACGTACCGGACAGCTCCTTCTCGCCAAGCACGATGGTGCACGCCTCAGCACCGCCGCCGATGAGCTCGACGGTCGTCGGCCCCTCCGCGGACATCTCCGTCTTGCCCTTATTGGACGCTTTGAGCGACAACTTCTTGCCGCCGACCGGCACGACCGTCGCCTTAATCGATGACAGATGCGTCTTGGCGTTAGGCTTGCCGACCTTGACCTGGATCGTGCCCTTAAACTCGCCATTGGCGTCGACGAGATAGCCGTTGTACTCGGTCGCCGCCGCCGTAGGAGCAACGGAAACCGGCGGTTCCTCGTAGAGATACGGCACTGCGCCCCAGTGCGCATAGAGCGTGAGATCGGACGTGATCGCCTGCGAGCCGATAACCTGCTCGCCGCCGCTCTTGGCCGTGAACCAGCCGACGAACGAATAGTGTTCGCGGACGGCGACGGGCATCTCGCCGATGGACTGTCCGTTCGTGACGTTCACCGTCGCAGCGCCGTCGAGCGTGCCGCCGTTCGCGTCGAACGTCACGGTCCACACGGGCTCGGGATCAGCGTCCTTCACCCAGTTCGCGTAGAGGTGGTCGCCGGACTGGACGATGGTCTCGGGCGTCACGCGGCGGCCTGTGCCGTTCGCCCCTGTCCACCAGCCGTCGAACGTGTAGCCGGGCTTCGCCTTCGGCGTCGGCAGCTCGCCGTAGGGCTCTCCCACGACGAAGGTCATGTTCGTCGTCACGCCGTCGATCGTAACGGGGATGCTCTCCGTCTCGTAGACCGTGTTCCACCACGCGGGATCCGTCACGATCGGCGGATTGTAGTCGAACACGATGGACGCGGAGTTGTCGATCACCGCGTTGCCCGGCGCGTTCTCGAGCACCCTCACGCGGTAGGTGATGTAGCCCTCGCCCTCCGGCGGCGCGACGTTCGGCTGGAGGATGCCCGCCGTATCGTCGTCCGGCCACTGCTCGCCGTCGGTCTTCGCCGGGTCGACGACGCGCATGTACCAGCTGATGACGCCGGCCGTCGAGTCGTAGTCCACCGTCGTGCGCGTCTTGTAGAGCCCGTTCTCCTGCCACATCTCGCTCACGCCCGAGACGGCCCCGACGAGGCCGTAGTCAATCTGACCCGCGACGGAAACCTCGCCCATCTCGAAGGTGCTCCAGTCGAGGTGTTCGCTGAGCGGGTTGTCGACGAACACCTCCTGCGCCGCGACGCCCGCCTCGGCCTTGTTCTCGAAGTAGACGGTGTAGGTCATCCACTCGCCCGGCTTCACGTAGCGCTCCGGACCATTGCCCTCGGGCCCGACCATCTCGTTCGGGTCGACGGACTTCTGGGTCGACACGTGCTCGCCGAACCACTCGTCCTTGAAGATCTTCGTCTGCTCCTCCCTCTCGTCTTCCTCGGGCTTCTTGATCTTGATCTTCTTCTGGTACGGCCAGAGGCTCGGCGCAAGGCCGCCCTGAACGTTCAGCGAGACGGTGTATTCGCCCTCGTCCTGGTCGCCGGGGAACTCGATGATGCGGTGCTTCTTGTATTCGCCGCTGTCGATCTGCGCCTGGCTGTAGTGGAACGTCTGGCCCTGGCCGTAGTCCCAGTAGACGCTCCTGATCGGGATCGGGAACGTGCGGCCGCGCGCATCCGCGTAGGTGCCCCGCTCGGACCGGTCGGTGACGGTGATCCGCGCCGGCCATTCCTTCGCGTGCGGCTGGCGGTAGATGAACTTCGGCTTCGCGGAGATCCACTCCTGGCTCCAGAGCGTGAGACCCTCGATCGTCCAGTCCATGCCGACCTTCCAGTTCTTGTTGAGCCAGGTGAGGTCGATGAAGTTCATAGAGACGTTGGTGTCGTAGCCGATGCTGACTCCCGCCTTCGACGGGCTGTTCTTCGGGCACTCGACCGACGCCTTGGCGTTGAACGTCACGTCCGCCTTGGCGGTAACGACCTCGAACGCCTTCACCTTCACGCCGAGGCCCGCGCTGACGGATGCCTCCAGCTTGATGTTGGCGTCGATTCCCTCCTGCGCGTCAAACGAGATGTCGACGTCGCCGGTGAACGGCTTCGACTTGTGCCACACGATGTCCTTTTCGTCCTCCTTCACGAAGCCGATGTCGAGATAGCCCTTGATCTCGGCGGAGGCGGTCACCGAGCCCTCGATCGAGCCGGACGCCGCATAGCCGATCTTGAAGTACGGATACGCCTTCGCGGCGGAGGGAATCGTCTTGTACGCCGTCGGCACAAGGTCGTATTCCTGCTCGTCGTCCCAGCTGCCCCCGAACGACGCAGTCGCGGTGATGTCGGCCTTGATCGACACGTCGCCGAAGATGCTGAGTTCGCGTCTCGCGGGGCTGTAGAGCTCCCACACGGTGAAATCCTCCCGCCGAATCGTCTTGATGACCTTCCGCCAGTAGCTCGTCAGAATGGTGCAGGAGTAGTGATAGTGCAGGTCGGGCGAGCATTCCACATCGAACTCGATTCCCTTCTCGATCGAGCCGGAGACTTTCTTCAGCAGGTTTACGGCTGTTTCGCCGGCATTCGAAAGTTTCGCGAGCTTACGGCCACCATTCGACGAAACATTCGCCTGGACGGGCGGCTTCTCAAGCTCCGTCGCGCTTGCACTCCAGTACGACCAGTACTGCACGTAGAGGTCCGTCTCGTTGCCGTGTTCGGTCTTGAGCGTCCAGCCCGACGTCGCGTCGCCGGTCACGCCGACGATCCGGCGGAGGAACCAGTCGTCCTCTCCGTCCGCGTCCTTGTACGTGCCGGCGATCACAGAGCCCGCCGCGAGCGGCACGCCCGCGGGCGAGCCGGTGAGCTTCACCCAGTCGTCGCCGACGCCGACGACGGCGAGCGTTCCGGCGTTCGTCTTGAAGTTGGCGTCGTCGGGCATATAGCCGCCGAGCACGATGGCGTTCTCCTTGTAGATCGTCTCGAGTTCGTTCGTGACCATGATGCAGTTCTCGATCTCGAACTCGTCGCCAAGCGTTCCGTCGACATACCGCGGCTGCGTCGACACCGTGAACTCGCCGACGCTCGTGTAGTCGTGGACGATTTCGACGGAATTCGTCTCGTAGGTCTTGCCCCCCTCGTCGCCGAAGCGCCACACGACGGACGCGATGTTGGTGTCGTTCGCGTAGCCCGTCGCCGCGAAGTAGACCGTCAGCGTCGGACGGCTCGCGTCGATCACGCCGAACGTGGTGGATGTCCTGAACGGCGTCGCGGGCTGCGACACGAGCGGGATCTCCGTCGCGTCGCCCGCGGCGAGCGACACGGATGCGTTCGCGGAATCGTACTTTCCGTCCGTCGAGACGTAGGCGACGGAATACTTGCCCGGCTCGACGCCCGCGGCCTCCCATGTGCCGTTCGTCGAGACGTCGACCTTGAGGAAGCCGCCGTCCTCCTGGTAGAAGCGCACCTCGCCGTTTTCGACCGTACCGCCCTTCCATGTCGTCACCGTGCCAAACGCGCGCGCGGTCTTGCGGAGCTCGAAGTCGAGCCGATGTTCGCGCGCCGCCGTCGAGACGACGAGGTTCGTGGCGAGCTGCCCCTTGAACGACTCGTAGGGCTTCGCGAACACAGAGTACTCGCCGTCGTCGAGCCCCGTGAAGTGGTACGCGCCGTAGCCGTCCGTCCTGACGGTCTCGCCCGCCATGTCGCTCGCGCTCCTGAAGAGCGTGACGTCGCCGTACTGTACGACGGTGCCGTCGTCGCCCATCACGTAGCCCGAGACGACTCCCGGCGGAATCGCCGTCGCCTCGTAGCCGTTGACGTCGGCCTGCCCCGCGACCGTGATGGCGTTAGTCGTCGCCAGCGCGTAGCCCTTGTCGGCGACGAGCGTGTAGACGCCGTCCTTCAGCTGATCGAACGAGAAGTAGCCGTCGTCGTCGGTCGTCACCACGCGCGTGAACGGCTCCGCCCCGGATCCCTGCAGCGTCAACTTGAGCGCGGCGTTTGCGAGCGGCTCGCGCGTGCGGCTGTCGAGGAAGTGCCCCGAGACCGCCGCCGCCATCTCGCCCTTCTTGACAAGGCTCGCGAGGCCGCGTATCGTGTAGCCGTCGAACTTCAGCTTTCCGCGCAGGTTCAGTCGCGTGGCGGCGTCCGCCACCTCGTCGGACGTGTACCGCGAGTCGAGCTTGAACCTGAAGCCACCGACCGGCTTGAACTTGAACGGCAGCCGCCCCGAGTCGCCGGGCTTGAGGACGCCCGCCGGATTCGACGCGCCGAGGCCGATGATCAGCACGCGCTGCTGCGTGAGGTTGTCGTTGTCGTCGTCATACGCGCCGAAGACCGTGTTCGTGTCGCTGTCCGCGTAGTTGATGATGAAGGTCGGCGCGTTCATCTGCGTGTCGCCCTTGTTCTCGTACACGACGTAGCCCGTGTAGACGCGGTTGTCGCGCGTACGCTCCGGCAGTTCCAGCTTCGCTTCGAGGACGGGGCCAAGCGCCTTCTTGTTGATGTACACCGCGTCCCGAAGCGTCTTGCCGTCCGCCGTCACGTCGTAGTAGCAGTCCGCCGCGATGTTGTGGATGTCGAAGACAGCGTACACGTTCGCGGAGTCTACGACCGTCACGCTCTTGGCCTTGATGCCGCCGAGACGGATGTCGCTCGTCGCCGTCAGCCCCGCGCCCGTGAACGTGAAGCCCATGTCGCCCACGTTCGCCGCGATCTCGGGATAGACCGACCACAGCTGCGTCGTCAGCTTCTCGACCTTGACCGTCACCGTCGCGGACGAAATCCCCGTGTTCTCGACGGCGAGGTACATCGTCTCGCCCGCCGCGTGCGGCGGCACCACGAGCACGACCCTCGCCGCGTCCTGCGCGAACGACACCGCGTCGTTCATCGCCGCCGTCGGCATGTGGCCGTTCGCCGCCATCGCCAGGAGCGCCGCCGCGCCCGAGCCGCTGACCGTCACCACGCCGCCCTCGGCAGGGAGATCCGCCAGCTCCCAGCCCTTCGCGACGCCGGCCGGGATCGTCTCGGTCGACGAGCCGACGTTCATCGCCGGGAGCTTCACCTCAACCGCGTCCTCGGTCCAGAGAGTGTTCTTCTGCAGGTTCTGCTCGAACACGTCGCGGTTCGGATTCACGTCAATTCCCACGAGCCAGTCGCCCGTCGGCGCGGACGGCATCGCGACGCGCGCCGTCAACGTCGCGGACGCGCCCACCTCGAGATTGTAGTTCTGCGTCACCGTTCCCGCCGTCAGCGTGCCGCCGTTCGCGGCGGACCTGATGCGCACGACGTCGCGGATCGACCCCTTCGCCGCCGCGTCGCCCGCGTTCTTCACCTTGTAGGAGACGGTCAGCCACTCGCCCGGAGCGACGCTCGCCGGCGAGAACGACACGCTCTCCACTTCGAGGTTCATCAGAAGCCTCGTCGTCGAGCCGGGCACTTCGTAGATGCCGATGTCGGGATAGACGCCCTCGGCGTTCGGCGTGCCCGTGTTGCGCGCGAACGGCACGTCCATGCGCGGCTGGCCCCAAAAGTCCAGCTCCGGCGCGACGTCGCCATACGCCGCGTCCACGCACGGCGACTCCGTCGAAATCCGGAAGTCGCCGTTCTCCGCGTCGAGGAAGAGCGGGTCGGCCTCGATGTTGTCGACGTTGTAGATGTACCAACGGCTATTCGTAAATTTTGTGTTCTCTCCGCTGGGATTGTAGAGGCAACACCGCGTCGCATAGACATGGCAAGCGTCCCCATCGATACCGTACTCGGAGTTGAACGCGGCAATCGAGTTCGTCACATACATACTGCCCGTATGCGCGAAGAAACCGACACGGTTGTCGTAGGCGACGCAGTTCACGGCTACGGGACCCGATCCAGACACAGAGATGGACAAAAGCCCCCTGTCGCAATCCCTGAACACGCAGTTTTCAAACCTCGCGCCGGCGGCGAAGCAACCGTCCATCGCCGCGTGGGCGAACTCGCAGCCGTAAAGCGACGACGAAAGGTCTCTCGTGGAAAGCATCAGGCAGGCGCCCGCACCATACCGGTTCCCGGCATGGCCGTAGAGGAACTTCGCGTATCTCGCCTCGATGATGCCGCTTCCGCCGCTCATGCCGACATCGACGCCCGCACATTCGCCCGGATACGGCTCGGAGCGGTCGCCGTCGCCGTTCGTGTCGCCACCCCACGAGTCGTCGCGGATCGATGTGAACACGACGGGATTCGCGAGCGTGCCGTTCACGACGAGCTTGCCGCGCACTGCAAGGCCGTGGTCATAATGCGAATTGCTGAGGCGCAATTTCACGACCGCGCCGGCCTCGATCGTCAATGTCACGCCCTTCTCGACGGTGCACCAGCGCTGAATCTCATACACCCTGCCGCCGACCCATGTCGTGTCGTTCGTGATGTTGCCATCGACGATGACGCTGCGCACGACGCCCGGTTCGTCGTCAGGATCGTAAACGGCGCGGTTCAGGTCGTTCGCGACACGCTGCCATCCATATCTTCCCGCCGTCGTCTGGTACGGCCAGCGTGCGGGACGGTAGTCGGAGTCGGAACCGGGATACTCCCAGCCGCGGCTTCCCTCCTTGATGTGGACCTTCAGCGTCTCGGGCGTGCCCGCGAAGACGTGCGGCACGTCGTTCGTCGGTGCGTGTCCGCGGAAGAACACCTTGGAGAGCGACGTGCAGCCGTCGAAGAGGTGGTCGCCGAACTCACGGCATCCGCTCGGAATGGTCACGCTGCCGAGCGAGGTGCAACCCGCGAACGCGCAGTCCCAGAGCGAGACCACCTCCGTGCCGATGTAGAGGTTGGTGAGCGTGGTGACGCCCGCGAAGGCGTCGTTCGCGACCATCCAGACATTCGACGAAATCTCGTAAGAGGCGGGGACATCGCCCTTCACGCGCAAGAGCACGTGGCCGAGAACGACTTCCTCGAACGAACCGGCAGGCGCAGTGTCATACCATGGCGTTCCGGCAAAGGCGTCCGTGCGGAGAATGCGCACGTTCTCGCCGCCCGTGACAGTCGCCAGCTTCGAGCATCCCTCGAAGGCGGACGCGCCGATTGTCGTGACGGACGCCGGGAAATCGATCGCCTCGAGCGAGGCGCAGCCCTTGAACGTCGCCTCTCCGATCTCCTCAATGCCTTCCGCCAACTCGAGCGACGCGAGCAACGAGCAGCCCTCGAACGCGCCATCGCCGAGTGTGGAGACTTCGCCGAAGTCTGCGGTCCGAAGCGCCGTGCAGCCCTTGAACGCGTTTGCCGCGATGGAAGCGGTGCCGCCGGCCGTGAAGGTGTTGAGCGCCGCGCATCCCTCAAACGCGGACGCGCCGATTGTAGCGCCGCCTGCGGCGGAAACGGTCTTCAGCGCCGTGCAGGTCTGGAAAGCGGACGCCGCGATCGTGGCCGAACCGCCGACCGTGAGCGTCTGAAGCGCCGTGCAGCCCTTGAACGTGGTCGCGGCTATCGACGGCGAACCGCCAACGGAGACTGTCGCGAGCTTCGTGCAGCCCTCGAATGCGCTGCTGCCGAGGTTGACGGAGTTCGTCCCCTCGATTTTCAGCGAGGTGATCGCCGCCTGGTTCTTGAACACGCCGACGCCGACGCCGATCACCTTGGCGGGCAGGACGAGCGCGGCGGGCAGCTGTCCCTTGAATCCGGTCACGGTCGTGCCCGAAGAATCGTAGGTGAGGCGGAAGGTCGCATAAAGCGTCCCCTCGAAGGCGTTGGACGCAACCGTGACGCCGCTTTCGAGTCCATTGACGTTGTCGAGGTTCGAGCAGTCCTTGAACGCGCCGTCACAGATGGAAACGAGCGAGTCTGGCAGATAGACCGTCACGAGGTTCGAGGCGCCGGCAAACGCACCGTCCGCGATCACCTTCACGCCGTACGGCACGTCGACGGTCGCGGGGACCGTGCCCTTGTAGCCCACGAGGACGCCGCACACGACGACCGGTCCGTTCGCGGCGGCGTTCCAGATGCCGGAGTCGCGGAACGCGCCCGCGCCGCACTTGACGACGTTCGCGCCGCCCGTCGCCGCCTTGAGCGCCGTCACGCCCTTGAAGAGGTTGGCTGCGAACGCCGTCACAGTCGCCGGGATCTCGAGCGTCGCCGGAAGCGTCCCCGTGTAGCCCTTCAAGACGCCATTCTCGATCGTCAGCGCATAGGCAGGCGCGTTCTCCGTCCAGTGCGCGTAGACCGTGATCGCCGCCGTGACGACCGTCGAAGCCGTCACCTGCGTGCCGCCGGACGCGGCGGTGAACCAGCCGGCGAGCGTGTAGCCCGTGCGCGTCGCGGTCGGGAGCGTGCCGATAGCCTTGCCCTTCTCGACCTGGCGCGAAGCTTCGGCGCAGGTGCCGCCGTTCGCGTTAAAGGTCACAGTGTACTTCGGAATGGCCGTCCAGTGCGCGTAGTACGTGACGTCCTTCGTGACAACGGTGGACGCCGTCACCTGCGTGCCGCCGGACGCGGCGGTGTACCAGCCCGCGAGCGTGTAGCCCGAAAGCGTCGGCGTCGGGAGCGTGCCGAGGGCCTTGCCCTTGGCGACCGAGCGCGTCGTGGTGGCGGGCGTGCCGCCGTTCGCGTCGAAGGTGACCGTGTAGGTGGTGCCGACCGGCACGACGCCCGTGGCCGAGTAGCCAAGGGCAAGG
>Ga0265300_10001560_pt1 | contig 21279 bp, 16 predicted proteins | sample AusTroGonzalo_MG_FD_193482 | JGI IMG/M metagenome (GOLD analysis project Ga0265300, IMG submission 193482) | Bovine rumen microbial communities from tropical cattle in Woodstock, Queensland, Australia - Gonzalo_03 | ecosystem: Host-associated > Mammals > Digestive system > Stomach > Rumen ...
CTCATATAATCTGCGTGTTCTTGATCGATTAGCATTGCAGCCTCCTATACAGAAATCTAATAAAGAAAGCTCCCGGAAATGCGTTTTTTTTGAAAAAAAAGGCAATTCTTTATCTATTTTTTGGTCATGGTAATTCTAGGTATCGACCCGGGCTCGATTACGACCGGATATGCGTTTTTAAAGAAAGTGGGTAACGAAATCCAAGTGCTTGAGTATGGCACGTTCCATGCGAACCCGGCTAAGGACTTGGAAGACCGCCTTGTGCATATTGTGTCGGAACTGGAATCGCGCTTGGACCATTACCGTCCGGACGCCTTGGCGATGGAAGGCGTGTTCTTCTCGAAAAACGTGAAGAGCGCTTTGGTGCTGGGGCATATCCGCGGGGCAATCCTCGTGGCTTGCCGCCGTCGTGGAATGACGTACGAAGAATACCCGCCGCGAGTCGTCAAGCAGGCGGTGACTGGCGATGGGGCGGCCTCGAAGGAACAGGTGGCGAACATGATTTTTGCGCGCCTTGGAATTGCGGCTGCAGAACTCCCGCTCGATGCGACGGATGCTTTAGCGATTGCGTGGACTCATGCGAATCCGGCTCCGCTTGCGCAGGCGTTGGTCAAGAAACGTTCGACGACCAAGAAGAAAAAAGCGACGGTCCAGCAATGGAAGGACTTGATTGAAAAAATGGGAGGGACGATTCTATGACGGACTTGTTACCGTATGGCCTTGGAACGCCCGATTTGGTCGAGTTCCAGCCGGGTTATTTTGTTGACCGTGCGATTGAGGATGACTTGCAAGCCTTGTCGCAGGCAGCCCATGCGGAAGGCTTTGAACTTCGTGTGGAATCGGCGTACCGTTCGTTCGAAAAGCAACTTTCGATTTGGAACCGCAAGGCTCGCGGTGAACTCCAGCTTTTGGATGAAAAGGGCGAACCGATGGAACGCCCGACGGACGAAGAAGAATTGATGCATGCGATTCTCACGTGGTCGGCGTTGCCGGGCGCGAGCCGTCACCATCTGGGGACGGACATCGACGTCGTCGATGGAGCCTCATGCCCGGAGGGCTATGAGGTTCAGCTCACGCCGGCGGAATGCGAAGGGATGTTCGCGAGGTTCCATGCGTTCTTGACGTCGCGCATGGAGGCGGGCGAAGCATTTGGCTTTAGCCGTGTGTTCGTGCCCGGTCGCGGCAAGATTCGTCCGGAAGGCTGGCACATTGCGCACTTGCCCACGTCGCGTAAGCGCCTGGAACATTTTTCGCTCGACGTTTTGCGTGGCATTTACGAGCGTTCCGATATGGAATGCAAAGGGGCTGTATTGGCGAACCTCCCGCAACTTGCCGAAGATTACATTTATCCGTATTTTGTGTAGATATAGACTATAGATAATAATGGTGTTTTGCACGAAAACTATAGGATTGTTTATTGCTAATTTTCTCTCGTCTCTCGTCTCTCGTCTCTCATCTAATTTATGCACTTCTCTCCTGAATCTCGCGGTATTATCCGTTTGAAATCGTCCATTTACGGGCACTCTGTGATGGGTGCTCCGCTGGTGTACTTCCCGTGCAAATGCGAATGCAAGCTGTTGGTGATGGCCGGAATTCATGGCGAAGAGCCGGAAACGACGTTCCTCTTGAGCCGGGCTCTCCGTGCGTTTGACGATAATTTTGATTCGGTCGCCTTTATTTTATGTGCAAATCCGGACGGTGTTACGCTTGGAACTCGCGGGAATGCGAACGGCGTAGACCTCAACCGCAATTTCGAGACACAGAACTTTTCGAAGGAAATGGTCGGTTCCCGTTCTATTTTGGAAGCGCCAAGGGATACGCTTTTGTCGCCTGGCGCCTATGCCGGTAGCGAACCGGAAACGAAAGCGCTTGTCGCCTTGGTGGAACAGCTAAAGCCCTCGGCGATTATCTCGATGCATGCGCCGATTGCCTGCGTGGACGCTCCGCAAAAGACGAAACTGGTGACGGGCTTGATGGCGACCTTTAGCTTGCCGTGGCTCCCGGACATCGGTTACAAGACGCCGGGCAGCTTCGGGACGTGGTGTGGCGAACGCCAAATCGAATGCGTAACGCTGGAACTCCCGCGCTTGTCGCTGGAGCATCTGTTCGACCGCTACGGCAAAGCTTTTGCCCAATTCCTGCAAGGGGTGGATGCTGGGAACTGTGAGGGATGAGCCGCGAGCTGTGAGCGGAGTGAAGCTCCTGTGAGTTTGTGTTTCCTGTAAAAAAAGGCACCGCAATGCGGTGCTTTTTTTTCGTCTAAAATCTGTAGCCCGCTGTTGCGGGCGTTCTTTCATTTATTTCTTGGAAGCTTTTGCTTCCTTGATGATTTCCTTGCGGTTCACGATACCGATACCAAAACCGATGACCATGTAGCTTACACCGAGGAGCAGCAGGTATTCAAGGATGTACGGGACCTTTTCGTTGTAGAATAGGAGACCGGCAACGTAGGTGAGCAAAATCAACACAATCTGGAAAATGTTGAATGCCTTGTTCTTGCGCGGCTGGAGTTTCGGCAGGAACAACGGGCTTACCATCAAGAATCCCGTGATAACGAATACGATCAATGGGAGCCAGAAGAGGAATGAACTCGGGTCTGCAAAAACACCCTTGGTCTTGAGGAACACGATAAGCGTTGCGTTGATCATGCCTGCAAAGGTCGAGGGAAGACCTGAAAAATGATGGTGGTAAGTGTCAGAGTCGCAGGCGTTGTACTTAGCGAGGCGCATGGCGGCGCAGAGCACATAAATGGCGAGTGCGATGACCATCAGGAGGCCGTGGTTCTGGAACCATTCCGGGGCATAGCCCTTGTAGGCGAAGAATACGCAGAATGCCGGAGCGAGACCAAACGCGATCAAGTCGGCGAGGCTATCGAACTGGGCTCCGAATTCAGAACTGGCGTTCACCAAACGAGCTGCAAAACCGTCGAGCTTGTCAAAAAGGGCACTCAACATGATAAAGTAGGCACCCATGCGGATCTGGTCTGCCGTACTAAAAGAACTGAACGCTCCGGTGGTCCAGCAAATTGCAAAGACGCCCAGCAAAAAGTTCAGGCTTGTGAAAGTATTTGGCAAAACAAAGCGTAATTTTCCCACGATATACTCCTTGAAAAAGGTGTGCTAAAAATAAATTTTTTAATGAATAAGAAATGCTTTTTATTGATTATCTGACGTTTCGACGGGCTTAATTTCCCATAAAGCACTCACTCCGGCGGCCACAACGAGGTTGTTTGGTGGTGCATACGGATTTTCTTCCGTAGGAAAGTTCGTCCAGTGCTTAGTCGAGAACTGATAATATGTTGACGGTCTGTACATGACGGGGAGAACCGGAACGGTCTGCATGAACAGCTTGTTGAGTTCACGGTAGGCTTCCGTCAGTTCCTCTTCGTCCGTAATGGTCGGTATTCTTTCCAAAAGTTCGTTGATTTGGGCGTCTTGGAATCGGCCTTGGTTTGCAAACGCCTCTTCGCCGATGGGCCTGTAGGCGACACTATTCAATAGCTGGTAGAACCTGTTCCAAGGGCATGCGATGGAGTGTTCCGTCGGAGGCGTCTTCATGGCGAGGTCGAATGTCCCTTTGCGAAGGTCCATATCCCAGATGACGTAATCGACGAACTTGGGAACGGCGGTGACACCGATTTCCGCAAACGATTCGATTACGACGTTAATGGCGTCTTCCCAGTCGGTCCAACCTTGCGGGCATTCGATGGTTATGTTTCGGACTGGCTTCTTTTTCTTGTCGAGAAGCTTTCCCTCGTCGTTCCAGGAAAAGCCAGCTTCCTTGAGAATTTCACGTGCCTTTTCGGTGTTGTAGGAGTAACCGTAAAGGTCGGCGTCTTCTTTGTTGAAGTATTTCTTTTCGGTACCGAAGGGGAGGATGAATCCCGGCTGCATGGTCGGTGTATAGTTGGAGAGCGCACGGACCTTGATCTTTTCGAAGTCAATCGCGTGGGCGAGGGCTCGCCTGAAATTGACGTTGTTGAAAGGTTCCTTTTGCGTGGCGACAATCAATGCCGTAATGGTCGAGGGGAGCTGGTAGGGCTCTTCGCGGCTCCAGGCGCGGATGCTATCCTTGGCTTTTTCCCAGATCTTGGGGAGGTAGATCGAGGAGATGTCCAAGTTGCCACGGAGCATGGCGCTGTTAAAGTCGTCGTTTCCGTTGTATATAGAATGGATAATGTATTTGGGGGCGGGCTTCTTCCCGTCGTGCTTGTTGATGCGCCAGTAGTTTTCGACACGTTCCAGTACAATCTGGTCGGGCGTGTACGTCTTTAACGTGTACGGTCCCGAAGCGATGGGCAACGAGTCGTTCGTAAAGGCAAGGATGGTATCCATGCTGTAGGACTTGCCGACCTTGGCGGACTTGATGAGCGGTTCGAAGACGGACTTGGGGAGGATCGAAGTTTCGGCGATCGCGTGCAACACAATCAACGGGTTCCTCTTTGCAGAAAGATGGAACGTGATGTTGTTGTTCCCTTCGTCGGTGATGGTCTTGATGTACTTCCAATTGTTGTGGTGTGCCGTCGGCAGGAGTGAATCTATCCGGAACGAATAAATGACATCGTCCGTAGTAACGCTCTCGCCGTTGTTCCACTTCGCCTGCGGGTTCAGATGGACAGAAATGCTGGAATCGGTCTTGCTGTAAGAATCGGCAAGCATCGGGTCGAGTTTTCCCGTGAGCTGGTTGTAGGCGAGGAGCGATTCGTACATGAGCCGGATATTCCCGTCAGCGGGGAAATTCGGATCGGGGTCGAGCGGGTTGAACGTGGAGGGCGGGGCCCAGTCAAAACCGCCGATGTAAAGAGTCTCGTTTCTCGGGTAGTCGGACAACTTCTTTTTGGTCACTTTGGAGACGACATCGTTACAGCCTGTCGTCGAGAAAACGACAGCCATAGAGAGGCCGCAAAGAGAGCCAATTTTTTTGAAGTTGATGCTCATGGAATGTCCTAAAAACCTAACGTGCAAAATGTAGTGAGATTTTGAAAAAATGACCACTAAATTTTAGTTTACCGAAACGGTATAGGCTATTAATTATAGCGGAAAACCGTAAAGAATTCTTTTCGGTGAGGCACAGAACAACGTATGGTTCAAAATGAAGGGGGTTCCTGCTCCACCGGGGGTGTTGAACGTCTTTACGACTTTTCCTTCCTTGAGCGAAAGGGCGACAAGTTCGTTCCCTTGGTCAATCCAGGCCTTTCCGTCATAAATGAACGGCTTGGAGAATATGGACTTTTTGCCTTGGAATTTCCAGAGCGGAGTCCCGATGTTGGAATAAAGTAGAATGGACTGGTCGGCAAGCGAGATGATAATCTTGTCTTCGCCTTGGTCGCGGAAAACCTGCATGGAAATGATTGGGTATTCCATGAGCACTTGCGTCGGGCTAAAGTCTTTTTTCTTGGTGTTCTGCAAGAATAGCTTGTTTGTGCTGGAGACGAGTACGAGTGTGGAATCAAGCCCTTCCATGCTGGTGATGTTGACCATGACCTTGTTCGAAGAATTGTCGATGGCAAGTCCGGTATCGTCGTTTAGACGGATGAGTTCGCCATCTAGGTTGCTCAGTTGCAAGTAGCGGTTCATCTTGACGACATGGAATGGCATGGAGTAGACTTTGCGGGACCAGATGACGCTATTGGAGTTGCGTGAAATCTTAAGTAAAAAGCCGTTCCACGTGGAGGCGTATACATAGTCGTTTGTCAGAACAAAGTTGAATGCCTTGCCGGGGAGCTGTAAAGGCTTGTTGAACGAGTCCTTGTTCATGTCGTAGATACTCATTTGGTATCCGGTCGAAATGACAATAGAGTTTTCATCGGACTGGACGACGGGCGCATTCCCGATTTTTCCGATGTACTTGCTCCAGCGCTGCTCTCCTGTTTCGGCATTGATGCAGATGAGCTGTTCTGTAGCGGGGTCCACCGTGTAGAGGTTCTTTTTGGAACCGAGGAATTGCGGGTACATCGTCTTTGGCGAAATGTTCAATGGGGTCGCAAAAATAGCGCCGATAACTCTGCTGTAATGGCTCAGGATGTTGCTTGCGATTTGCGGGCTTCCGCTAGAAAGGCGGACAGCTTCGGCCCATGCCTTTTGCCGGTCTTTTTCGGGGACCTTTTGACGTTCCAGATTCAAGGCTTTGAGGAAATGCGCTTCGGCGTTGCCGGGCTCGTGCTTGATGATGGAATCCACCATGACGGGAATGTTGTCCCAGATGCCTTGCTGGGCCTGGAACATGGCGCTTGCGGCGAGCTTGCTGGAGTACAGCGGGCGCTGTCCGTAAAAATGGGCGTTGATGGCGTAAACCTTACGGTCGCTGAAGGGGACATAAATGAATCTGTTCTTGACGACGGGGCGCGCGATAGGGGCCTTGGCAAAACTGAATCTCCACAAGGGGTGCAAAAGCGTATCGACAACAATGAAGGAGCCTTCGTTCGAGAAAAGCCCGAGCGTTCCCTGGGCGAGTGGGGACATGTTTGAGGCGTTGGCGCGGATGCTCGAAATGATGGCGCCTGTCCTGTAATCGTACAAGGTGATTTTTCCGGAGGCTTCAAGCGTGACGATGTTATTCTCGAACGCTTGGATGTTATCGACGTTCCCGACAGCCGTTTTCCAGAGAGGGGTCTTGTGGTTCTGTTGAGAATAGCAGAAAAGGTTGTTGCCAGAAATCAGGTAGATGTTGTCTTTGTTGACGAAAACTTTGTGGATGATGTCGTACTGGGCGATTGTAGAAACTTCGGTAGCTGTCGTTGCCGAAATCAGGTGCAATGCGTTATCCGGGCAGTTGAGGATGAACAAGTCATTGCCGATTTTTTCGTTCTGGAGCTGGCACGAAGTAAAGCTGTTCTTGCCCTTGGTAATCGAGCCTTTGGAATGGAGGGTGTAAAGATCGCGGTCTGTCAGTGCAATCGCATCGCCATTCGCGGCGTAAAACTGGAGAATGTCCCTGATGCCGTAAGTGCGCAGTTGCTTGGGCGAATTGTGGGGTTTGTAAAAGAGCGAGTCTCGTTGGGCGTTCTGATACCACATCCCGTCGGAATCGATTTGCAGAAGGGCGTTGCCTTCTTCGAGACTGGATGGGATTTCGGTGAGCGTTCCGCGTTCGATTTTAGCAATGTGACCGTTTTCGAAAAGGATGTTTGCGTTTTTACCGTCAAAGAATTTGCGGATGGGGCTTTTGAGCGTAATCGTTTTCTGCAAAAGCCTTTCCGGGGCAAAACTGGTCGCGGCATCGCGTTCGGCAAGCCAATAGGCTTTGCTTGTCGTTGTCGTGATGGCTTGGCTACGGGCGTAAAAGTGGTTTGCCTGTGCCTTGTTGTTGGCCATGTCGTAAATCTTGCCGAGATAGAAGAATGCAGATTCCTTGTCGTCGGTATCGCCTTGGCGCGAAATCTTTTCGAGCAGTCGGATGGCTTCGTCTACTTCGCCCTTCATTTCAAAAAGGTAGATGGCTTCTTGCAGCTGCGAGGCCATCTTGCTTGCAGACGCTTGGCTAGAAAATAGCATGCAGAGGGCGAGGATTGTAAAAATCCACGTCTTGCAAAGTGCATATTCTTTTAGCCTTGAATTAAGCATCGAACTTGTAACCTGCTCCACGGATCGAAAGGATGATTTTCGGGTTGGCCTGGTCGTCTTCGAGTTTGCGTCTCAAGTTGACGATATGGTTGTCGATCGTTCTTGTCGAGGGCATATTGTCGGGTGTGTATCCCCAAAGGTCCTGCAAAAGGTCTTCGCGCAAGACGACTTCGCCACGGCGCTGCCAGAAATACTTGAGGATCTGGAATTCTCTCGTCGAAAGTTCGAGCGGAACACCGCCTTTCGTGGCGATGAACTTCTTGAAGTCCAGATGAATGTCCGCAAAATCGATGGCGTCGACGGAAGCGAGCTGCTTGGTGGGCTGCTTCTGGAGGTCGATGCGGCGGAGGAACGCCTTGACGCGGGCCAAAAGTTCAAGGATGGAGAACGGCTTGGTCACGTAATCGTCGGCGCCCATGTCGAGGCCTGCAACCTTGCTCGTTTCTTCGGTCTTTGCCGTAAGCATGATGATGATGCATTCCGGATGCTTTTTGCGGATGAATCGGCAGACTTCAAAGCCGCTCTTCTTGGGGAGCATCACGTCTAGCAAAATCAAGTGCGGCTGGAACGAGTCCGTCTTGGCGATCGCTTCGTCACCGTCGCATGCTGTTTCGACTTCGTAATTTTCGAGCTCGAAGTTGTCCTGGAGCCCAAGCCGGATGATTTCTTCGTCTTCTACGATGAGAATTCTATGTTGCTGCATAATCATTCTGCCTTTTTGAATCTTACGGTAAATGTGGAACCCTTGCCGGGTTTGCTGGTGAGAGAAATGGTCGCGTGGTGCGTCTCTGCCACTCGTTTCACAATGGCAAGCCCAAGTCCGGAGCCCTTTGTGCTTCGCGTCATTTCGTCACCGACTCTATAAAAATCATTAAATATATTTTTTTGTTCTGAAGACGGGATTCCTACACCGGTATCGGCCACGGAGAAAACGACTCTGTCTTCGTCGGGGGTAACGGTGATGGTGATGTCTCCTGGGGCGTTCGTGTACTTGATCGCGTTTTCGATAAGGTTCTGAACCAAGCTGTAGAGGGCCGTGTAGTCGCCAATCACGTATAAACCGGGTTCGATTTTGGTATGGAACATCAGGCCTTTTTCGACACCGATATCTTCGACGTTGTCAAAAACCTTCTGCACGCAAGCCGAGAAGTCGAGCTTTTCCCAATGGAAGGCTCCCTTGCCGTTTTCCATTCGCGTGTAGTTCAAGATGGCTCCGATCAAGTTCTCGAGTCGCGTGGCTTCCTTGCCGATAAGTCCTGAATATTCTTGAACCTTTTCTGTTTTTTGGACGCGCCCGCGGGCCATCATTTCGGCGAACATCTTGATGGACGTGAGCGGCGTCTTGAGCTCGTGCGAAACGCTCGACAAGAAGTTTGCCTTCATGGCCAAGAGCTTGTGTTCCTGTGTCAAGAAGCGGAACATCACGATGGACCCGAGAAGCACCGTGATTAGCGAGAACGACAAAAGCCCGTACATGAGGAACATGCGCTTTCGCGTGTCCCGCTTGATTTCGTTCATCCCTTTTTCGTACAAGGTGAGCGTCCAGGAAATGACGTTGTCGAGATTGATCTGTGTCAGTATGGCGGAACTGTCCGAAACATGTCCGAGAATTAGAGTCTTGTCTAGGCCTTCGGTCACGGAATAGGGGATGCCCTTCCAGCCTTGAGCCAGAGTCTTGAGCTTGGAACGCATGCGTTCGCGGTATTCATCGGTGTTCACCTTGGCCAGCACGACCTGGTCGCCCGAAAGGATGGGGTAACTCATCTTGATGAACGTCGACTTGCTGTCGCTCATCACGTCGATGCCGTTCTTGGAGGTCATTTCCTTGTTCAGCAAGGTTTGGACGATATCCTTGTTGCTAAAGAAAATGTCCATGTAACCGAGCTGGCGGTTGAAGTTTTCGCGCAGGTTCCAGAATGCTTCGCGCTTTTCCTGGCTCAAGTTTTCGAACGAAAGAATTTGCGTGATGGTCGATTCAAAGAAGAACTTTGCCGAGGGCAGGTTCTCGATGTTTTCGCTTTGCAAGAACTGGTTCAAAACGGAAAGGCTGTAGTCTTCGGCTTCCTTGTGCTTCTTTTGTGCGACGAGGATTTCGAAGTGGAGCAAGTTCACTGAGCGCGTGAGGTCGGAATGGAGGTAACCTTGCTGATGCGGGTGCTGCTCGAGAATGTTCAAGAGGCGGAGCGCTTCGTCGTAGTCCTTAGTCCTGTAGGCGATGCGGATGAGGCCAAGAATGTTCTGGACTTGGTCGTCCATGGAATCGAACGTGAAGCGGAGCTGCCTTGCGGACTTGGATAGGTTTGCCGGTTGCGGCATGGCCGACGTGACTTCTTCGCGGAACAGCATTTTTTCGAAGGGGCTGGCGACACTGTTCGAATAGTCCGATGTTTTCGAGAAATGCTTAGACGAAATGTCCGGATAAATCAGCACGCCCTTGTTGTACAGGAGCATGGCTTCGATGCCGTTCACGGTCTTGAACTGCGTGGCGTTGCCAAAGTCCAAAAGGCTGTGCGGCTGTTCGTAAAGGTACAGCGAAGCCGACTTGATTTCCTGAAAAATCTTGTTCTGTTCTTTGCTAATCGTGGAGGCGAATTCTTCGCGGAACGTCGTCGTGCTTTCGTCAAAGTTCTTTTGCGCAAGGTAAGCTTCGTTCTGGATGTTTCTCACACTCAAGAACGAAAGGATTGCCGTCGGTAAGACAATTCCCCCGGCGAAAAAGGAGAGAAAGAGGAGATTGCTACGAGAAATCCGCATTGGAAGCCCACTTCCTTAAAATGGAATATGCGCCGACAATTCAGGAAAATTTAAGATAAGAACACTTCCAGCCATAAGGATAGCTAGAATCGATATTGCAATACCGACAATTATCAATAGGTTCTTAGTCACTTTGCCAGGTTCGCCTTATGGGTGATGGATACCTTGTGGCCGATTTCTATGCGACGGCTGTTGGAATAGACTTCACGGACGAGAACCGTAGATTCGTTATCGGTAGCTCGTGCAATGACACCGCGGCCAAGGAGTCTCGGGGCAAGTCCTGCATCGGAATTGTCTTCTTCCCAGAGGGCGACGGCATCACCGGTGTTGTAGCCTTGCTTTTCACCCTTGTCCACCATGATGTAAGCGTATGCGCCAATGATGAGCATCGGGTCCATCGTGTAGCGGATCATAGCCATCTCTTCGACCTTCGCCTCGGGGACGTTGGTGTAGCCGGACACATTCAGCACATGGAGTGGCTGTTTTAAACGGGCCTTGGAATGCTCCATCTTGATTTCGGTAAAGCTCTGTACAATTTTTGCTCTAGAAAGCGTATCGCCAACGCTCGTAATCTTGGCGTATCCCGAAAGCTTTACGAGAGCGTAATAGTCGAAGCTTTTACCCTTGTGGGTCGGCACTTCGATCGGGCGGGCGTCCACGATTTCAACCAGGTCTCCCTTCTTGAGGCTGGCATTCGTCTTGCGTCCGATGCCTACGACCACTTCGGATTCCGGAATATGGATAATCGGTTCCTTCTTTTCGCCAGAACGGACGGAGAAGAACCTCTGGTCTTTCTTGATGGAATCCAGCGTGTAGATTTCGGGGGCTAGAATCTGGTAGTAGCCGTTAAAAATCTTCGGCTCGGGGCGCTTCTTGTAATAGTAGGAGTCTGCGATCTTTTTCTTTTTCTGCTTCTTGTCTTTTTCGCGGAGGTTGCCCAGCATGTTCTCGAATTCGCCGTTACGGGCATCCCTTTCGTCACAGCCGACGGATCGGATACCCTTGGGCAAGTTGGAGTCAGCCACGGCAGCTTCGCAGGGGCGCGTTTTCGGGAGACGGTAGCCGTCATCCTTGATCCCTTCACCTAAATAGATGGAGTCGCCCGGATAAATCCAATGCGGGTCTTCAATGTGCCTGTTATTTTCCCAGAGATCCGGCCATGCAAACGGGTCGTTCAAAAATTCGCCACTCAAGTCCCAAAGGGTGTCCCCTTTTTTGACCACATAGGCGGACGCCATCAGAGCCGAAAGACCAAGACAGATCGATGCACATTTCAAAAATCGCATACTTTTCCCTAAGCCAAATAATTAATTAAATAGTTTTTGTAATAATTTAACCTTTTCTTTGCTTAAAAGATGGGGTTTTCTGCACAAAATGCGGAATTTCGGATGTATTCGTACGTTGCAAGCGTTCCTTGGGACGTTGGATGTTCCTGGAACGGTGTGCCTGAGCCGGATTTTGGCCCAAAATGCCGACGCGATCCGGGACGAACAGGAATAAAATCTCGAAGGTGCCGCGGCCGGGTTCCATGTAAAGCGGGATGTTCTTGCGGAGCATGTAGCCTTCGTTGCGGAATGCCTTGATGGCCTTGGAGGCGGTTTCGAGGTTCCCCGTCTGGAAGAGGATGCGTTCGGGGCGGGAGCCGGCGAGCGTCTGTACCAATTCCGAATTGATAGTATCGTTTGCGCCTAAGTTGATGTAGAATGTCCAGCGGCCCTGGGCGTTATCGCTCTTGGAGAAAAACTTCGAGACGAAATTTGCGTCCAGGTGGCTGCGGTGGAAGCGCATGTTCGGCGTTGCCAAGTTGCGGATGTTCGTCTTGGAAGACTGCATGGCGGATTCGCGGCAGTCGAGCGATTCGACCTGCTTGAAGCACGGTGCAAGCGATGCCGAAACGTAAGACGATCCGGAGCAGAATTCAAAGAAGCGGTCTTCGGGATTGGGGTGGATGGCGTCCTTGATGCGGAGCGGGAGTCCAACCCAGGCGTCCTTGATGCGCGGCGACCAGTCGAGAACGTGCATGCAGAATCCGGTTCCTGCAATCGGCATCAAGTCGTTGCCGAAGGAATTCTTGGATTCGACCTTCATGCCTTGCGCTTCGACCGGGTCAAAGAGACGGTCGGGCAGGCACTGGATCTGGTGGCAGCTGATGACTTCGGGGCAGCTGCGTTCGACAAAGCTGACGAATGTCTTGTAGCCGTGAGCCGAAATCTTGCCTTTCACGTTCACTTGCACGAGGAGGGCGTAGCGGCCATCGCCTGTGGCGCGGAACCAGATTTGGCGTAATGCTTTTTTAAAGATGTGCAGGTGCTCCTTGTTGAGCTGTTCCATGATGCGGTTCACGAGCTCGATTGGCTTCATGTCGCGGGACGGGGCGTCGATGGTCAGAATTTCCTGCTTGCCGCGGTATTCCTTGAGGATTCTCCAGTCGGAATGTTCGGGAACGGCGTCGACGGTATACCAGGCTTGCAACTTTCCCGGAATGCGATCGTTTTCCATCCATGCCGAAACCTGGGCCTTGATGTCGTCGAACGAAAGGATACGACGGACGACGGGCTTTTCGGCCTTCTTGGTTTCGTTCAGTTCCCGATCCTTTTCTTCCTTGCTCATGTCGGGCTTTCTGGAAGCGTGGAATTTGCCTCCGGTAAGGGGCTTGCCGATTCTGTGGCCCATGGTGTTGCTTGCAGTACGGCTTGAAAAACGATTGTTCTGTTTTTTGTACATCTTTAAAATCGTGTTGAATGTTTAAACTATAAATCTAGGATAAATCCAGGAGCATTCCTTGGCGAGAGTCTTCGGGAATTCGCGGAATGAACCATTGATCTGGTACGTGTTGAGGCTCCCTTCGACCGGCGAGAGCGACATGACGCTGTCGGCGCGGGCTTCGAGATAGGGGTACTCGTCGATGTTGCAAGATGTGACGACGGCGCAACCGGTAAGGGCGATAATCGTATCGACCATCTGCATCAGGAGTTGGTGCGGGGTGCCGCTGAGTCTTGCGGACTTGGGATTGTGAAGCACGGCAGAAATCGGATCAATCACGACGACTTTATAATCGTGATTTTCGAGCTTCTTAGCGCCTTGGATGCGCTTTGCGATGAGCTGTGCGATTTCGAGCGGAGAGAGCGCTGTGCCACGGAGGTTCAAAAAGCCGAACTTGGGCGTGTTGGCTTCGAGCTTGCGCTTGGAGCCGAGCAAAAAGAGACGGTTGAGGAACACGGACTTGGTGAGTTCCATGTTGATAAACAAGACGTCGTTTGCGTTTGTCGTGTTGCCGAGCCAGTCTTCACCGTGGCAAATCGAAAGGGCCATGTCCAAAAGGGCGAGGGACTTTCCGCTTTTTGCAGGAGCCGTGAACAGGAAAAATTCACCGGCACGCAATACGTTCTCGATAATGGTCGCGTCTTTTTTGGGCGCTTCTTCGCTATCGCTAGCGAGTTCGATAAGCGGCTTTCCGTCGAGCGAATATTCAGCCCATTCGCGCCATTCCGTAAAGTTCTTGGCGCCTTGTTCCAGAGCGATGAGGTATTGCTGTTTTCCGTTGCGGAGCACGCCCGGCATGCGAACCATCTGGTTCGGGTTGCGGTTGCCGTCATCGACCTTGAATCCTTGAGAATCAAGCGTCTGGAACAAAAAGTCGACACGTTCGTTATATTCGTCAAGGTCTTGCGCTTCGATTTTGATCCAGGCCTGCACGGAGTTTGCGCCCGTGTTGACGAGAGCTGCGCACGGAAGGTTCAGTGCCTTGTAGTAGGCGAGCTGCTTTGCGAGCGTCATCTTCGGGTTGTCTACGACAACGTAACGGTAATGGAAGCTTTCGTCGGTGGAGTCCGCTCCGCCCTTGACGGCGTTGATGGTCAAGAGCGCACCGTCCTGGCTGTCGAGTTGCTTCATGACCTTCTTGAGCGCTTCGTCTTGAGCAACGATTTTCGAGACAAGTTCACGGGAACTGTTCGGCGTATTCGAAATCTTGAATTCGACCGTTTCGTCCGGCTTGAATGTCGCGTTGATCAGCTTGGCAAAGTCTTTGCGCCAGTCGGGGGCTGGCCACGGGATGGAGAGCGCTTCAGGATCGATCTTGAAGTTCTGCAACAGTTCTAAGGATTGCGAGTCGAGCCCGAGGGCAATCATCTGTTCCATCATGCTGGCTGAAATCGGCGAGATGATGGTGGGGCCCATGGCCGGGTTCATGGCCTGTACGCCCGGAGCGGCGTGTTGCGGTTGCTGGGCAGGAGCGGGTTGGGGCTGTGCTTGTGCAGCCTTCTTTTGTTCTTCTTCGCGTTCCGTCCTTCTCTTTTCTTCGGAGAAGGCGTTGCGCAAAATCGTTTCGACATCATCGGGCGAGAGACCTTCGTCTCTTGCCTTTCCGCCCAGCTGGAATGTGGCGTCCATGAACGTCCAGCCTTCGTCCAAGGCGGCAACACCGGCCTTGAACAAAGCCTTTTTGAGTTCGTTCGAATCGGCAAACTTTGCCTTTAAAAACTCATTCAGAATTTTCTTTCCGTTTTCCATGGACACCTCCAGATGAGACGTGTTGCTGATGGTTCCTGTTACTTCATCGGCTTGAGCTTGCCGGTCTTTACGTATTCCTGAATGTCACGGGAAATGCGCATCGAGCAGAACTTCGGGCCGCACATCGAGCAGAAATGCGAGGACTTGGCACCGTTGCCGGGGAGCGTTTCGTCGTGGAATTCTACGGCACGTTCCGGGTCGAGCGCAAGAGCGAACTGGTCGTTCCAGCGGAAGTCGAAGCGGGCGCGAGAAAGGGCGTCGTCGCGGAAGTGGGCGGCAAAGTGGCCCTTGGCAAGGTCTGCGGCATGGGCTGCGAGCTTGTATGTCACCACGCCTTCACGCACGTCGTTCTTGTCCGGGAGGCCCAAGTGTTCCTTCGGCGTCACGTAGCAGAGCATGGCCGTACCGAACCAGCCGATCATGGCGGCACCGATGGCCGACGTGATGTGGTCGTAACCCGGAGCGATGTCGGTCGTGAGAGGGCCAAGCGTGTAGAACGGTGCGTTGTGGCACTTTTCAATCTGGCGGTCCATGTTTTCGCGGATCTTGTGCATCGGCACGTGACCCGGACCTTCGATAATGACTTGTACGCCCTTCTTCCAGGCGATTTCGGTGAGTTCTCCGAGCGTGTCGAGTTCTGCAAATTGTGCCATGTCGTTGGCGTCGGCAGTAGAACCCGGACGGAGCCCGTCACCGAGAGAAACGCAAACGTCGTACTTCGCGAGAATGTCGCAGATTTCTTCGAAGTGCGTGTAGAGGAAGTTTTCTTGATTGTGGACCATGCACCAGCGGGCGATGATAGAACCGCCACGGCTTACGATGCCTGTCGTGCGTTCCAATGCGAACGGCACGAACTTGAGCAAAAGTCCTGCATGGATTGTAAAGTAGTCGACACCCTGTTCGGCCTGTTCGATAAGCGTATCGCGGAACACTTCCCACGTGAGGTCGTCGGCGATGCCGTTTACCTTTTCGAGAGCCTGGTACATCGGCACCGTACCTATAGGCACGGGGCTGTTGCGCAAAATCCATTCACGCGTTTCGTGAATGTCCTTGCCGGTCGAAAGGTCCATGACCGTATCGGCGCCCCAGCGCACGGACCAGACCATCTTTTCGACTTCTTCTTCAATCGAGGAGGCGACAGCGGAGTTACCGATGTTCGAATTGATTTTCGTGAGGAAGTTACGTCCGATGATCATCGGTTCGCATTCCGTGTGGTTTACGTTGGCCGGGATGATGGCACGGCCTTCGGCAATTTCCTTACGCACGAATTCCGGCGTAATTTCGTGACCGTTGCTGCCAAAGATTTCGTCCATCTTCTGGTTTTCACGGATGGCAACGTATTCCATTTCACGCGTGATGACGCCTTCGCGGGCGTACTGCATCTGAGTCTTGTGGGCGCCGTCTTTTTCCAAGCGTTCGCGGATCCACGGTTCACGGATGCGTTCAAGACCTTTCTTGACATCAATCGTCTTGTCGGGGTCGCCATAAGCGCCACTCGTATCATAAACAGGGAGCACAGGGCATTTCGGGTCGTCGAGCGAAATTTCGCGCATGGCGACTTTCAAGTCCGGGAAAATCTTACCGGGGACATAAATCTTGCGAGACTGCGGAAAAGGCTTGAAGAAGCCGTTAGATTCGGGCATAAACGTTCCTTTTGTTCGATTACGAACCAAGTTCAAGGGGTATAATCTCAGCCCGCGTATTAAGTGCAGGCACCCCGGCTATAATATAGATATTTAGGTTAGGGGAGAGACTAGAGGCTAGAGACGAGAGATAGGTTATTACGGCTTTGCTTTGTGTAATGAGGTCGGTCGCTACGCTCCCTTTGAGCTTCTTTTTACTCACTACTCATTGCTCACCACTCATTGCTCATGGCTCGTAGCTCACCGCTCATCGCTAATATTATTTAAATTGTTGAAGCGGCTTTTGGAAAAGCAGCAAAGGAGAATAATATGTCGGAAAAAGTAATGAACAACCAGAGGGCTATTTATGCGCTTTCTGACCTGAGAGTATATGCGAGCTCGCATTCGCTCGATGCCATCGACTATGCGATCGAGGTCTTGCAAAAGCTGGAAAACGCAGGAATTAAAAACCCGCTTGAATCCTTAACTCCTGGGGATAAGTAATTATGGAACAGGCTGCAAATACAGTATTGGCTTATGGAACTTTTTGGGCGCTTGTACCAGCGCTTGTTGCGATTATCCTTGCTCTTGTGAGTAAAGAAGTTTATTCGTCCCTTTTTGTGGGAATTGTTGTCGGTGGCTTGCTGCTTTGCCAAGGGAGCGGCTCCGGCTTTTTTGATGCCATCTTCAAGAACGGCTTGATTGCAAAAGTTGCCGACCCATATAACGTAGGTATCCTCGTATTCCTTGTGATGCTTGGTGCTATGGTGGCGCTCATGAACAGGGCGGGGGGCTCTGCGGCTTTTGGCAACTGGGCTAAAAAGCATATCAAGACGAAAATCGGGGCGCAAATTGCGACAATCTGCTTTGGAATTTTGATTTTTATCGACGACTACTTCAACTGCCTTACTGTCGGTAGCGTGATGCGTCCTGTCACGGACCGTTTCAAGGTGAGTCATGAAAGGCTTGCGTATCTCATCGACTCTACGGCGGCTCCGATTTGCATTATCGCTCCGATCAGTTCCTGGGCGGCTGCGGTTTCGGGATTTGTTGAAGGCGAGGATGGCCTTACGCTTTTCATCAAGGCAATTCCGTTTAACTTCTATGCCTTGCTGACTGTATTTACTTTGTTCCTGGTTGTCATTTGGAATGTTAATATTGGCCCGATGAAGAGGTATGAACAACATACGGATGCCGTTGGCTTGGGACCTGAGGAATTGATGTCGTTGGAAACTAAAGGTGGTGTTCTCGATTTGGTGATGCCGATAGTTTCATTGATTGTGTTCTGCGTGTGCGGTATGATTTATACGGGTGGATATTTTGCATCGGGCGATGCAGCGAAGGGCTTTGTGGATGCGTTTGCTTCGAGCGATGCTTCTGTCGGCCTTGCTATTGGCTCGTTTGGCGCGTTCATCTTTACGGTATGCTTCTACATGAGCCGCCGCGTGTTGCGCTTTAACCATTGTATGGCTTGCTTGCCGGATGGTTTCAAGGCGATGGTTCCTGCAATCTTGATTTTGGCTTTGGCATGGACGCTCAAGGGCACGACTGATGCGCTTGGCGCGAAGGAATTTGTGGCGGGCCTTGTGAAGGGTGGCGCTTCTGGATTCATGAACTTTATGCCGGCGATTATCTTTGTGATTGCGGCATTCCTTGCTTTTGCAACGGGAACTTCTTGGGGTACATTTGGAATTCTCATCCCGATTGTCGTGGCTGCTTTCGGTGGCGTGGATTACAGCCTTATGATTATTTCCATTTCGGCTTGTATGGCGGGTGCCGTTTGCGGTGACCACAGTTCTCCGATTTCGGATACGACGATTATGGCAAGCGCTGGTGCGGAATGCAATCATGTGAACCATGTGAATACGCAGATTCCGTACGTGCTTGTTGTGGCGGCGATTTCGTTTGTCACCTACATTGTGGCGGGCTTGACCCGTAGCGCCATACTTTCGCTTTTGTTTGGTGTTGTGCTTACCTTTGGTACGCTAGTCATCATCAAAAGGCGCGCGAAAAAGAATGGCTAGTGGTGTTTAAAATCAATTTGGGCAAGGATGACTGCGGTGAACATTAAAACGCAGCCGATTCCTTCCTGAATCGAGAATCGTTCGCCAAGAACGGCCCAACCAGAAATAACGGAAAATACAGATTCCAGGCTCATCAATAGCGATGCTAGGGTGGGCCTGATTTTATTTTGGGCGATAATTTGCAAGGTGAATGCCACACAGCTCGAAAGAATCGCGGCGTATAAAAGCGGAATCCATGGCTTGAAATGCGAATAGACTTCGACAATGTTTCCAAAGCCTGCGAAACTCCCTTTCAAGTCGACAAAGAACATCGGGAAAATCGAAAGTGTCGCGACTACGAGAAACTGGATTGCCGAAAGCCTGATGTTATCGACGTGTGTGCCGAACCTGTCGATGACCAAGATGTGGCTTGCAAAAGCGAGCGCGCATAAAAGTAAAACCGTATCGGAAATTTCGATTGAAAAATCGCCCTTGATGCAGAGCAGGTAAAGCCCCACGACCGTAATGGCAACGCAAAGCCAAATCTTAGTCGAAATTCTCTTGCCGAAAAATAGGCTCAAAATCGGGACGAAAATGATGTAGCAGGTGGTGAGAAATCCCGCTTTTCCGGCGGAACAGCCTAGGTAAAGCCCGGTCTGCTGCAAGTTCATTGCGAAGAAAAGCGTAAGTCCGCAGAATAAGCCTGCTTTCCAGAGCTTGCGACGGTCTTCTTTGTTCTTGGGGCGTCTTGGATTTTTACCGAGCTTGTCTAGAATGTTGGCGAGTCCGAAAAGGACTCCGGTTGCAATAAAGTTTCGCATGCAAACGAAAGCGAACGGCCCGATGTCGTTCCCTTCGATTTGTGCGACAAAGGTGGATCCCCAAAGGAATGCCGCCAGAACAAGTAAAAAACTATACCCAAAATTTGCCATTGCTAAACGAAATAATAGAAATTTCTATTATTCGTGAAATGAAAAAGCTCTTATTACTTCTTGTGTGGCTTGTCGTTTTCGTGGGTAACGCGTTTGCGACGGACGCTTCGACTCCTGATACGGCTGTAATCGAAAAAGAAAACCTGAATTACCGTGCTCGTTCGGGATTCTTTTTTTCCTTGGGCTTGACATTTGCTTATTCGTATGTTCGTTATTCGTATTCGTACCCTGAATACAGCGAAAATCAATATTTTAAAGGTGCTTTGGTTCCCTATGCCGAAGCCAGAATTGGTTTGATGAGTGACAAATTGATGTCGCTTTACCTAATGATGGGATTAGGTTATGGAGTGGGCAATTTTGAATATGATGAATCTGTATCTAAAGCCGATGAGCAGGATACATTTGAATATACCTCTAGAGAGGGAAATTTCAGGTTCCTTTATGGAATTGGAACGGAATTTTATCTTGTTCAAAATGTGGAAAATTTGCTCTATGGTGTTTTTTTAGGAGCTTCTTTAGGGTACGTGTATGATAAGGTGTCAAAACGGGAATTTTATAGCCTTTTTGCACGATTTGAAGCAGGCAAGGATTGGTGGTTGCGTAATGGCTTGCGTTATGGAGTTGCTGTGAACTACCTAATCGGTTCTTTCCCGGATGATTTCGATAGTTCAAAGGATGAACATCGAGCCTATGGATGCCATACTTTTGGCTTGACGGTAAGAGTGGCTTATTAGCTAAAATGAACTTCTAAGAATATTTACTCATATAATAGACATGGAGCGGTCTTGTGACCGCCTTTTTTCTATCTTTTGGGCGTAAAATTTTAAAAGGACCCATTTATGGAAATCCCCGAATCTTCGAATTTTATTCAGGACATTATCGTTAACGACCTCCAGACGGGCAAGCGCGATCACGTGCTTACGCGTTTCCCTCCCGAACCGAACGGCTACATTCACATCGGACATGCCAAGTCCATCTGCTTGAACTTCGGCACCGCCAAGAAGTTCGGTGGCTTTACGAACCTTCGCTTTGACGACACGAACCCCACCAAGGAAGATGTGGAATACGTGGATTCCATCCGCGAAGACGTGAAGTGGCTCGGCTTTGAATGGAAAGAAGAATTCTTTGCTAGTGACTACTACGACCAGATTTATGCCTTTGCCGAAAAGATGATTGAAATGGGCAAGGCTTACGTCGAAGACTTGACTCGCGACGAAATGCAGGAATACCGTGGCAACGATGCCGGTAAGCCTTCCCGTCCGAGCCCGTACCGCGACCGCAGCGTCGAAGAGAACATGAAACTCTTCCACGAAATGCGTGACGGCAAGTACGCCGACGGTGAAAAGTGCCTCCGCGCCAAGGTCGACCTCTCTAGCCCGAACATGAACATGCGCGACCCGGTCATCTACCGTATCAAGCATTGCACGCACCATCGCACCGGCGACAAGTGGTGCATCTACCCGATGTACGACTTTGCTCACCCGATCAGCGACTGGATCGAAGGCATTACGCACTCCATCTGCACGCTCGAGTTCGAAGCCCACCGTCCGCTTTATGACTGGTTCCTCATTGAACTTGGTTTGCAGAACCGTCCGCAGCAGATTGAATTTGCCCGCTTGAACCTCACGTACACGATGATGAGCAAGCGCAAGCTCCTTGAACTTGTGCAGACGAAGGCTGTGCTTGGCTGGAACGACCCGCGTATGCCGACCGTTTGCGGTTTCCGCCGCCGTGGCTTTACGCCAAGCTCCATCCGCGAATTCTGCAGCCGTATCGGTGTGTCTAAGGCCGACTCCATGGTCGACGTGAACCTCCTTTACTTCTGCATCCGCGAAGAATTGAACCAGACCGCGAACCGCGTGATGGCTGTCATCGACCCGGTCAAGCTCGTGAT
>Ga0265300_10001563_pt1 | contig 21265 bp, 32 predicted proteins | sample AusTroGonzalo_MG_FD_193482 | JGI IMG/M metagenome (GOLD analysis project Ga0265300, IMG submission 193482) | Bovine rumen microbial communities from tropical cattle in Woodstock, Queensland, Australia - Gonzalo_03 | ecosystem: Host-associated > Mammals > Digestive system > Stomach > Rumen ...
TGGCCGTACCAGGCTCCTCCGATTTGGCTTTTGATTCTTCCTCCTCCGGTTTATCGTCAAGCTCACCCAAGACACCCTGAATGAGCGAGATCGCTTTTCGTAGATCCTCCGCGTCCTTTGCGCTGTTGCGGCGGCCGGACTTCTCCTCAATGTATACCGGTGTCGTAGTCATTCCTTTGAATGAACCGCTAAACCAGTTTGTAGACGTCCCCGCTCCTGTTGATGTCGTGATGCTGTCGGACGTGATATAGTCTCCGACGGTAAAGCCGTTACAACTACACGCCGTGCAATCAGACTTGACGCTTAAAACGGACGTGTCCCTGTTTGCCGGATATAAAACAAGGCTGATCTCATGGATGTTGAGCTTTCGCAGCTCGTTCGCTTTGCGGCCATCCTCAAGTGTGACTTCGCCCTGATCCAAAACGTCATAAGCAAAAGAAAACTTCGCGAGCCGTCCGTCTTTGGACAGCTCCCGCGCCCGCTGCGCTTCGGGTGTGCCGTCAAAAGCACCTTCGAAATACAGACCGTGATCGTCTTCATGCAGTTCGTAAATCCCGCCGATATAAGCGGCAAGGTCGTCGCCTTTGTGATTAAATAAAAGCGGCAGGATTTTTCCTTCCGCTTTGATCTGAGCAATGGATTCTTCAAACGCGCCTTTCGCAACAACGTCGCCGTAACTGTCCGGCTCCCTGATCCATGTGGACGCATAACCGGTTATGATTCCATTATCCGCCTTAATATCGATTGTCTTCGTTTTAATCATTAATCTCTCACCTCAATTTCTAATACGCAGTGACAGTTTGCCACTTCTTCAACGTCAAGGTTGTCAATATCGCCCGGCCACATTGCGCCGTTGGAAAATGGTTCGTCGTACTGAACCGTTTCGCCATTCATCCGTGCGTGTGACGGCCGCGGGTTGCTTGAAGTAACGACCCAGGTCTTAAATACATTGTCGCCCGGTTTTGCGTTCTGGTTGCAGGCTTCCATCGCCGACCACCCGACCACAGCTACCGCAAAAGCCGCACCCGCCGTCACAGAACGATTCTCTTCAGCGTTCTCAAATACACCTTCGGGCGTGGCTTTCAAAGCGTCCTCGTCCTCGTAATCCTCGTCTAATGCCTCAACAAGTTCGTTATACGTGGACGTATTGACCATCTCCGCACGTCTCTGACACATGGACTTAATAAACGCCTCGGTTCTTTCGGCGCTGTAACTTCCGTTTGGCCACAAGTCTTTGACAGCCTCGCGCCCGATGTCCACGCTCATCTTGAAAACGACATTGAATAAATCTTCCGTCAGCTCTTCGTCCCAGCGGTCAGCGTCCCACCACTTATCTGCCTTCGCTCCGATCTTTGGCAGAACGCTCTTTGATTGCCGGGTGAAGAAATCTTTATACACTTTTGCAATCCGGTCTTTTTCTTCTTCGGTCGGGTTGCTTCTGGCCTTGCGTGCTTCCGCCTTGACCAGAATTTCCGGTGCGGAATTGTACCGCTCCTCTGTCGGGTCTGTGTCCCTGGGTGAAGCCAACCCACCAACCAGAACATTTAGCGGAACAATAAGATCATCGCCGCCATCAATAGCCGGTAAGTCAAGCCGCGCCCTTGCTTCGTTTCTGGATAAAAACGGAGCACCGACCGCACTCGACAAAGTCGCAATCTTTTCCTCAAAAGTTCCTTCAGTCTTAATCGTGATGTCGTATGCGCAATAATGGCTTTTATCTTCTCCAACCCTTGGAAGAATGACCTTATTGATTCGGTCTGTCGCCTGCATCAGAATGGGAGCAAGGCAATCGTTATATAATGCCCTTGCGTTGTCCCTTGCGCTTGCGTATGTCTGTCCGGACCCCGGCCAGATCATCGCCGGGTTCACATGATAGACCGCCGCGCAATCCTCTCTTGACAGCTTCACAGCCTCCGCCCATTGTGCGTCACGGGAATTAAACTGGACAGTCTTGATCTCCATGCCGTCCTCCAGAATCGGCATACCGCCACCCTCGGACGCCTGTGATCCTGCCCATGAGTTTTTCCATGTTTCCTTGAAGCGTTCAAAAGCTCCGTCGCTCCAAGCTGCAACATCTTTTGGTCGTGTCAGATACGCATTGAACCGCCCTCCCCGGTGCCACATCTGACGCCGGAAGGAATTAGACTCAATCTGCTCATGGAGTGTTTCTTTCAACGCGGTTATTTTGGAATACTGCCGCATCGGATCAGTCGGGTCATAGCCGTGATATAGAACGAGGTATTTCGCCGGAACCTCGACCGGCGTGCTTCCCCTTGTCCCAATAATCACGGACTCCGGTGCAAACGGTGAACCGCCTTTGTATTGCCAGATCCAATCCGACGGGATCGGCCGTAACTCCCATCCGCTGTCGGTATCCTTGTTTGGAATCAGAAGGGAAAGGTGCCGCTCATAAAGCAGAAGATCCGAATACAGCCAGCGTCTGAATTCGAACGCTGTCATATCCGGGTTCGGGTTCTGCAATAAAAGAGCCGCCGGGCTGTCTAAAACCCGCGGCCGGTCGGTGTCGCTTGCTCGGTCGTAGACTTTGAAAGGGATCTGCGCCGCGTTATCCGCTAAGAAGCTGATAACAGCTCTTAAATTCGGTTGTGTCCGGTAAAGCTCATCCGCGTCCATGTCGGCCACCCGGACGCCGTAATCCCCTCCATAAACGAATGTATAATTCGGCCGAAGCAGATTTCTGAGGCCTGTAAATATTGCCATGTTGTCTTCCTCCTATACGACCAGCACGCCTCGCTCGTTGTAGATGCTGTCGTACACTTTTGGCTTCGTTGTGTCTATTTGCGTCGCCGCCCCGAACGCCATTGTCACAGCTACAAGCGGCGATATATCTTCCATACTTTTATTCCTGTCCCACGCCCAGGCGCCGTCGCCCATTGGTCTTGTCGAAGCTACGTTTGCAGCCAGATCCAGCGCAGGCTGTGATATGTGATAAACCGGAACCGCGTCCGATTCCCCGGTACTCGCAGCGACCGCGTCGTACAATCTTCCGCACCATCCGGCGACGTCTTTCCCGCTGCACTCGACAATTTCTACGCCTTCAATCGCAGCCAACACGTCCATCATTGAAGCGATTGGTGCGCCCTTGCTTTGAAGCGCAACCTTCATGTTCGGATAATTCGGTGCCGCGTTCATGAACCATTTAGCAAGCCAGCCTGTGCCGCTTCGGTACTCGGCAAGCTCCACATGATAAGCGCCGTCTTTTCGTTTACCGCAGACCGCTATGCTTGCGTGTGTTCTGTCTGCGGATATGTCAACGCCCCACCACAACGAAGATTCGTCCGCGATCTGGCTTTTTTCATCTTTTCCAGCATCCCATGAATCGACCGGGAACGGCGGCGTAATGGTTGACGTTACCCATTGGCATAAGCACTCCGTTTTGAAAACGTCCGCCGGGTCGTCTGCATAAGCAGCTTTTATTGTGGACAGCTCGATGGTATATCCTAAAGATGGGTTCGCCTGTGCCCATGCGTTCCTGTCGCCTGGATCTGCGTTCGGATCTGCCGACCATTCAAACAGGCCAAGCATACTTCCATCATCCTCTGCCGGTGGCTCAGATTCGCCCAAGGCCTTGACGATTCCATCTGGATCTCCTAATTGTGCGTGTGCCCTTAAACGAAAATGTCTAAGAACTACGCTCGTGCCGTCTCCGGCGTTGCTCATACACCACATGAGAGCGTTCTTTCTTGCCATGCCTGTTTTGGACAAGGCCGCCCATGCCTCCCATGTTTGGTGCTCTCTAAGTTCATCTAATAAAACAAGATCCGCGGACTTGCCGCGGCCTGCTTTTCTGTTTGACGCCCGGACCCGGTAATCCCGGTTGCCTTCAAGCTGTAGACGCTTTGAGCCGTTCGTGTACCAAACGTGTTTGATGGCTTCGGCTAATTGCTCATTGTTCTGCGCCATCTCTACGCACATTTGCCAGGTATCTTCGGCGTTGCTTACATCCTGCGCCGTACCTAATACAAGTCCGACTTCCAGCTGATATAAAAAGAACAGAGCGACCACGCACCCAAAGAGCGTTTTGCCGTTCTGTCTGCCTACCTCTACAATTACCGTCCGGTATCTAAACCGCCAGTCATCGCCAAGATCCACAACCTCGAACGCATGAATAGCAAGCCACTTTTGCCACGGTAATAATTCAACGCCTAAAATATCATGCGCAAAATCTATCAGCTCAAAACCGACGGAAGTATCCGGCGTGAGTTCTCTAAGCGGCGGCGTGAATATTCGCGGTGTCTCTTTTCCTTTTATGCCCTTTTCCATTTTGAATTGCCAACCAGTTCAATCACCTGGCTCTTCTTCGGCTTCTCTATCACGATGTCTGATGCAACGCCGAGCTTTTCGCAATACTTTAGAAACGTGCTCGGTGATACGTTATCATATTTACCCTTAATGATCGGCCACTCCGGATCATCCATGATGTCCGCAAGTTTCCTCGCAACCTCAATGAGTGCGCCGTGTGTTTTTCGGTCAATGGTTCCTCGCTTTATGGCTTCAGCGATGGAATCATCAAATTTTTTTCTTACTGTCATCCAGTCGCGTCCCCCTATTTCCTACCGGAGGGATAAATCATGGTGCGCCGGTTGATCTGGGCTCCGCCCAGACCTGCCAAGAATCCGACCCGTTATCCCCTTACGCTATTTCTTTCGTCGCTTTTAAACAATTACACAGGTGGTGCGCAAGTTTTACGTTGTTCCACGTGTGCGTTCCGCCTTTAGACAAAGGTTTTACATGATCAATCGTTGGATACTTTGAACCACAAATAAAGTTTCCCTTGTCATCTATCCTGTAGTCCGTCCAATCTATTTTCTGACCGCAAATATAACAGATGCCATCTTCTTTTTCGGCTAATGCTTTTAACTTAATGACATCTCGTGGTTCACTTCCTCTGCCATACATTCTAAGCCGGTGGCCTACGCCCTTGCCGTGCCTGTTATGTATCCGCCTGCACTTTTCAGAACAATATACTGGCGGGTGCTTACGCCCATACCTATCCCCACTCGGATAGAACGTCCATTCCTTTCCACAGTGTTTGCATATTGTTTTTATTGGTTGATATTTTTCTTTTTTCTTTTGCTGCTTTAAATCTTGCGCTGCCTTCTTTTTAAGAACGCAAATAAGACTCTTTATCTCTGCGTTGCGTCTTGCTTGTTCCCTCTTTTCCTTGCGTTCCTGCCTTTGCTTTTCTCTACATTCTTCCAGTTCTTCTTTTGACTTTCCAAATCTATTTATATACCACGAGTCATGGTGCGCCCTTGTTTGGTTGTATGTCCCATCCATCACTCTCTTCTGATATTCGTCCTTCGCATTTATTCCGGCCTCACGCAAGATCATCGCAACATGACGCTCGTGCATACAATATTTTTTACTTATTTTTTTTGCAGACAATCCATCCGCAAAGTCGTTTAGTACTTGTGCTGAATATTGTCTTGCCTGTTCTGCTTTCATCCCATTCTCCAGTCGCGTGTACGCCTGCCCATGTTATTTATTCCAGCTTTATTCCCTCGCGCTCTGTTGCACCGTCTATGAGATGGTTGAACATTCTCCGGAAGAAGCGCAAGCTCCGGATGTTTTGCTACATCTATCTTGTGATCCGGCTCGTAAGAGGCGTCCGTGCTTGACGGCTTCACGCTATAGTCTATGGCCTGCCCACAATGTACGCAGACCGCACCCCGCGCCTTGTCACGTTCATAGCATTGAATCCGTAGCCGTCGCCAGGCGGGTGTCCACCTGGGGTCCTTAATCATATACGTACCTCCCCACGTGCCCACAGCGTACCCTACCATCGGCCTGGGTTGGTACCCCCATGTCGTGGAGCTTCTCATAGAATCCTATATCCTCACCGAGGTAGGTACCATTTGCCCGCTCTTCCCAGACGAACCACGGACGCTTCATTCTGCGCAGCAGTTGAACATCTATCATTGCACAAGCCACGCCGCCGCTTCTAATCTCAAATCTCTCCTGCGGGATCTCATCCCACTTCCAGGAATCAGATCCTTCTGAATCTGTCATGTACCGAAATATTGGCGACCGCATTGAATCGTTCTTATACCGGGTCACTCCTGTGACGATAGGAACGTCCGGGTCTAACAGGTTGTGAATCGAATCCTCCGGCAGGATCATATCCGAATCAATCATGAAGAGCTTATCGTACTCTCCGTCTATTGCTTTCCTACAAAGCATATTCCGCGCCTGGGCGATACCATACACGCCCGCACCATCTGCATGAGTGTAAGTTATGCTGTGGCCGTCCCAATCCAAGTTCATGATGGAGATGGCCGCTTCAATGTCAATGGACTCCTTTGTTGGTATGCCGATTAGAATATTCATAGCAGATCCGTCCTCCCTCTATAGTCATATGTCTTTGTTTCAGAGATGGAATCGTCCCGCCAATAATTGTAGTAATAAAGCGGCATATCCCAATCCACGACCCGCATGCCACGGAAGAACATCTGCATATAAAACTGGACGTCTGCTGATCCGTCGGTCACATTGGAGAACCGCGCAAAGTCTATCGCACTCCGTCTGTAGCACTTGCACCAGCAGGCGATCCAATGCTGGTCGTTCACCTTCCGGATCGGTTTGGCATAACCTATATGACGGAAAATAAAAGAAAAACAGATAATGTCCGCTTCCGTCTGGTCTATCTTATCGGACAGCTGTTGCAGAACATACTCGTGCAGCCACCAGTCGTCGTCGTCCATGAAGAGCAGCCAGTCACCTGTCGCCAGCTCAATTCCTCTGTTACGTGTCAGCCCGTCGCAATGGTAACTGACTGCCTCGGTTCGTGCACCGTACTCTTTCGCGATCGCCTCGGTGTCGTCGGTGCAGGAATCGCAAATTACAATCAGCTCGTAATCCGTGAAGGTCTGGCTCTTAATGGAATCCAGCGCCTTTCGGATATGCCCGGCCGAGTTATATGCCGGAATTATTATTGAAAATTTCATTGAGTGCCCTCGCTATCCCTTTCACTTGTTCAGGTACATTTTCCCGATCATTCTTTAATTGTTCACGGAACCTTCCAAAGTCTTTGCTGCATTCCTCGTAATGTTCCAGAACATACTGGATTTTGTGTTTAATCGCCCAGATGTGGCCGTCTTTGCTCTCGAATTTGTAGTCGTGTGCGAAGTCCCCATCATAGGCCGCTGACCCGATCTTGCTTGTGATAAGGCAGCACCCACACAGACCGGCCTCCCTCGGAATCCTTTCACGTCCGGGGAACTCCCCGAAGTCCAGATATAACTTCGCGTGTCGCATTGCGTTGATAACTTCGGCTCTTGTCATTCCCTTTATTGGTTTGAATGTCATGTCCGAACATTCCGCCATCAGCCGCCGCTGGAAGTCCGTTGCCTTTGCCGGGTTATATAGGATCGTGTCGCTCCGCTCTTCCTCTTCGTATTCCTCATAAAAGTCATCATTGAGCGTATCTGTGCATTTGAAAAGATATTTGACACCCAGCTTCTTCAAGAAGTCCTTTGCGTATTCACTCTGTGCGATATGAACGATATTTACATCGCCAAGAAAAGAACCGAGCTTTTCCCGCGGTGTCCTGATCGGATAAGCGTCAATGCCAAGCCAATGAATACACTTAATTCCGCGCGGATAATCCCCAACACAGGCCGCCCAGATCTCCGGGAATATCAAAACATCATAATCATCCGGTAATCTGGTCACATATTCACAGCCGTACTTTTTGTATTCATCTGGACATGGTTCGCCATAAGCGTCCCAGTACCACACACGCGCATGAATCCCAGGCTGTTTATTTAGTTCGCTTATAAATTGGTGTATTGCCTCCGGTCCGCCGGTTGCAGCGTTAGCCGGACAGGCTTCTAAGATCTCCATGCAATCCTCCGTAATACAAAGGCCGCCCACCATTGGACGGCCCCGCATTGAAAGGGAAATGATAAAAAATGAGAGCTCGCAGCTTTTCTCAGTCTGAATAATATCATACATATTTATTAGTTTTATTAGTTTCGGATAAAATTTCTTCGATGATCTGGGAAACTCTCCCTTGCGATATTCCGAGCAATCCTCCGGCCACTTCCTGCGACTTGTTCTCAATATAAAGGCTTGTCAACAATGTCCTCGCCCGAATGTCTCCCACAGAAGCAATAAAGTTCTCTACCTTCGCATATTGCTTTTCAAGTGCTGCCTTCTCCCGCTCTTTTTTTATAATTCTTTTTTGGAGCTCGGTGTATTGTTTCGGCTTTGGTATCTGGACGGTAACCTGTGTTGGAAGATATGGCCAGTCCTTCTGTGATGACTGCACCTTTCCGGAAACGCCTTCCACCTCTTCAGCCTTTCGCTGGATCTTCGCAATCTGACGATCAAGCTGTTTGATCCTCGCCGGAATATATCGCGCCTGTTCTAACTCTTGTTTCGTCATTCTCCTCTTCCTCTTAAATGCCCCGCCGCGCCGGGGCTGTGGGGAGTTTACATTCTATGGGGTTTTCCTTAAAAATTATTTACAATCCGTCAGCGCGGTGACGGTTTGCATCGCTGATAGGATGATGTCTCTTGCCTTAAGTATCCGTTCAAAACATTCGCCTTCTTCGGAGTGGACACAGACAGCGCATTTGCCAAGAGCGCACATGGTGAGTTGGTTGAGTGCTTCGGTGGGTGTCATGCTTCACGCCTTTCTGCCTGATACGGCTGTGGTAACTCCATCCATGCATCAACACCGATCAAGTAAGAATGTAAATCATGCCACTCATCAAACTCTCTGTCATAATATGCAATGATTACGGTTTCATCGTCCTCGCTTACCAACACACTCCGATAATCAACTGGCAACCTCTCACTGCATGGAATCCAGTGTGGTACGTCTGCGGATAATATATCATCTATATCGTCCATATAAACGACTCTGCAATATTCATATTTGCCATTGCCGAACGGTTCTAACTGTTCATGCCATTCTATTTTGTCCGCATCAATGTATCTCGCCATCGATTCTCCTTTCTGCGTAACTGCAATAATCTAATCCACTAACAAACAAGTCAGCATTTCTTCGCCTGTCGCACCACGGATAACCAAACTCAGTATTGTTTCTGAAGTATTTGCAATCGCAACACCTTACCACTTCAACAACGTCTGCGGATGGAAATCGTGCTATGTCATTTGCGTCGATCGTCTTGTCTTTGCTATTATTTGCAAAGTTCATTAGTTTATCTGCATCAATGTATCTCGCCATCGGTTCTCCTTTCTCCTAAACTACAATAATCTTCCGACCCTCTATCAATATGTAATTCTCTGCACCACGGTATGTTTAGCCTTGCATGATTGCACCAATAAATACAGTCCTTACACCTGACAACTTCCACAACGTCTGCGGATGGCATGGTTTCAATTATTGACATTTCTTCACCTAATTCACAGAACTTTAACTCATCAATCGCCGCCTGTCTGCTGATGTAATCGCTCATTCTTTCGCCCTCCTCCTCAGCGTCAAAAAGTCCTTACCATAACGCTTTACAAAATTGCGGTTCGGCCATGCCTGTTCAAATGCGATCTGTGCTTCTGTATGTAATGATCGTTGCTTGCGTGGATCCAGGAGGAGCTTAATATTACAAGCCCAACAAAGCGGTATCACGAGCCCATCTTCCTTTGATTTGAATTCACTATTGTTTTTCTGATCTACAAAGATCGCATGTAATTCAAGTGCACGTTTGCCGCATATATAGCAATGTTTTATGTCTTGGGTTAACAAACTAAATTCCTTCATATCTTGCCTTTCTCGCCATTCTCTCCAGTTCGTCAATCACGGCGAAGATGATTTTGTTAATAAATGCTGAATCATACCGTTTGGCGATCTGGTCCGCTTCGGTAACCACTTCTTGCCAGAACTCGTCTGAATTGAAGTTCGACGCGGTTGCGTATTTCTTGTAATATTGCCAGCAGGCGTTGAAGCCTGCGTGATACTTACTTAATTCCTCCTTACTCATAACCCCTCCTTAAAATGGAATTTCGTCCAGATCCTCGACCTCTTCAAATCCGTATACATCTGTATCCCAGTTGAATCGCATCTTGAAGAAGTCCGTCGTGCTTTCCGCCAGCCTCCGGCTATTCTGGTCATAGACTAACTTGATCCCCTCGCTGTCCGTGCATTTCCCGGTGAGCCTATTCTTGATAACCGTCAGCTTCCGAACATCAGGCGGCCCATCCTTTATCTTGCCGAACGTCATCACGATATCTGCACGATCTGTGATGTTGCTGGATCCGCTGACATCATCGTTCTGGATATCTCCGTTGCTTTTGCGTGGATGACAGATCAGCAGGATAAACACGTTGTATAGTTTCGCCAATGCAGCCAGATTCCCGACAAACTGCGACTGGTGCCGATACAGATCGTTCTGAAGGTCGTCTGTTATGGCTGTCATTAAGTTGTCGACCATGATGAACCGGCAGTCCTTTCGGATGATAGCGTTCTCGATCGTCTCCGGAAGAGTCTCCATTTCGTCTGTATTCTGGAGAATATCCGAGTCGTAAATATAGGCCTTGTCTCCGTAATAGTTATCCAGCTTGTCATAATCTGACTGCGTTTGTTCTCTCTTGCCGGTGATCTGGCAGTCCATCCAGTTCCGGAAGTAAAAGTCTGTCAGCTCTCCGGAATAGAAGAATGCTCTATGTCCCTGCTCCAGCGAATTTACTCCGAACAATGAGGCAATCGTGCTTTTCCCTTCTCCTCTCCGGCCTGTCAGGATCGCCAACTGTCCGAACCGGAAACCGCCAGATAAAACCTTATCGAGCGATTCCAAACCTGAAGAAAAACTCTGCATCTGCATGATGTCAACTCTTTTAACGTCCTTCATGGCTTTGATGTGCTTATCATCCGGAGCCTGTGCGTTAAGGATCACGTTCCGGACGGTCTGCGCTCCATACTTCTGGAGAATCTCATTTGCGTCCTTGCAGTCCTTATAATCTTCGATCCGGCAAATGTATGTCTTCTTCGGCCACCGTTTCGCTATCTCTTCAGCCAGGGAGATCTTCCCATTTTCGCAGTCTCCCATGACGATGACCTTCTGGAACTGTGAAACAAAGTCATAACAATGAGGTACCCATGTGAAGCCGTTGCATCCGTTCGGGACAGATACGGCATTGATAAAACCGGCCTCCGCAACAGACAGCGAATCGATCTGTCCTTCTGTAATGATCAGCTTCCCTTCGTCTGCGTCGACTTTGCAGTGGTTCATTCCGAACAGGATCGGCTTGCACCCAGACTCCGACCACTCCTTGTTCTGGTCCTTACCCTTCTGGAAGTCTGTCTTCCTATACTTCACATGAGTTAGGATGCCATCCACATCTTTGAACGGAAAAACCAGAATATTGTCCTGATCCGGCTTTGTCGTAATTTCATACTTCAGAACAGTCGATTCGCTGATGCCTCTGGATCCTAAATACTCAACAGCAGCAGGCCTGACCTCAATGGCTCTGTGAGCGTCCCGGAAGCGTTTATACTGCTGTTTGGAATAATCCGCAGTCCGGTAATAAATGTCTGTATCTCTTCCCAGGCTGAAATCAAAGTCTCTGGACAGCGTGATCATGTTTCCTTTAATGCCACAGGATGCCCTTTTGCACTCAAACTGTCCGGTGTCCATATTGATCCCGAACGTCCACTTATCGGATGCCTGGCAATATGGGCAGTACATGAACTCCAGCTGGTTCCCACGATGCCTGGTCTTGATCTTGTTCATCTTAGCAAACCGTTCTGCATCTTCCTGCTTGAATTGATAGATCCCCATCAGTCCTCCTCTTCGTCATCTTCCAGTTGACTCAATGCACCCAATTCTGCGAGCGTGAGCTTCCTGTTAGAGAGAAATTCCTTTTTTTCTTCTTTTCTTTTTTCTTTACTTTCCTCTTTTCTTTCTTGGGTGACAGGGTTGTCAGTGTTCTCACTGTCGTTTCTGTCAGTGTTCTCACTGCTGTTTCTGTCACCCTTAGATACCGTTTCTGTCAGGGTGACAATCCTGTCAGTGAGAATCCTGATTTTTCGAGGATATGAACCGCAGCTTTTACTCACGATCTTGATGATTTTATGGTTCTCCAGTTCGTACACCGCCCGGATCACGCTCCGCTCACTTAACCCTGTTGCACTCTGTAAAAAGCTATTGCTCAATTCGTGCTGATCACGGTGAAAGCAGAGCGTGTTGCGAATAATTGCATTCAGAACCATAAAACCGGCCCCTGTCAGTTTCAGTCTTGCCATTCCAGAGAAGAGGTCGTTTTTTATGTCTGTGTATCCCTTAGCCATACACTCCGGCCTCCAGATCTTTCTTCATCTCCCTATACAGTATTTCCCTTATTAACCGTCCGCTGGTCTCAGCTTTGCAGAAGATCGGCTTCAGATCGTACCTTGCAATCCATGCTGTCACAGATCCGGTGAATGCATTTTTGTTGAACTTAGTCTTGTATTTTCCGTTGATCAGGTTTTCCCATGTCGTATTCTCAACCAGAAGATACATCGAAGCATCCGCTTCTCTTGATCGTTCAAATTCTCGCCGGAACCGATCCCTGTCCTTTGTTAAGCAGGAGGATAATTCTTCCAGGTTCATCTTCCGCTCAATGGCTGCCTTCACAATTACGGCCTGACCATCTGGAAGCGTGAACTCTGCCGAATAGTCTCCGAAGTCTAACTTCTGCCTCCGATACGGACACTGGAACGAGTTATATCGCTTCAATGCCCGATCGGAAGGCTGCTCTCTGGTATCAACCAGAATCACCATCGACCGCAGACAGTTTTCGATCTCCGGACCGGTCAAAACGGGATTTCCTCGACGGAGCTGTCAGGGATCTTCATGAAGTCATCTTCCAGAGGCTTTGCGCTGTTGTAGCCATTCTTGGATTTAAACTTGGCCTCCGGAGCTTTGCCGGATCTGACCTTCTCAACATCCACACCGAATCTGGCTTCTGTGTATACGACGTTCTTTCCGTCTATCACAGTTCCGGTCTCACCGAAGACAATGCCGACGGCCTTGTTTTTCAGCGTGTTCTCATCCCATGCCCAAGAATAGCCGGAATTACTCTTCTCGACGGCATCGATCCAACTGGCGAAGCTGCGTTTTGTCCATCCGTCCTTTTCAGATCCATCATCTGCCGGAACGTAAATACGGACAGTCCCCTTCCACTTCTTATCCTCCGAAGTGTTCGCTTCGTACTGCTTCTTAAAGAAGTCCTTCTGCTCTCCTTCGGTGATGTCGTACTGAAGAACCAGAACATCGGACCGTCCGTCCTGGCCTTCTTCATATCTCACGCCCATGATCTTGCATACATAGGCTCCAGCCGGAAGTTTTGCGCTTCCTGCGCTCTGTGCTGCCTTTTTTGCGTCATCGTAGTTGCTGAATTTTTTCATGATCTGTATCCTCCTTTAGTCGGCGTTTCGCCGTGTTCAAATCTTGCCTGACGTGCTTTTAAAAAAGCTTTTCTTAATGTTTCGGAATGGCTTGCTTTAAATGATTCATCCATAACAAAAACCATTCCATCGATGTTAATAAATGAACAAATATCTAACTTATATAACTCATCTGGATATTTGTATAAGTTGAGCGGAAGATTAGGAGCTGAAGAATAATCTGACCATATTCCTGTGTTATCTTCATGAATTTTATAATTTCCAAAGAATGCATCTGTTAATTCTATTCCTTTGTACCATTTCAAAAATGGGAATACTGGAACTTCTATTCTATCTTCGCTCCAGAACGGAATTTGTCCTAAAATAATTAGTCCTTTAGAAATAGGCGTAGCGCAAAAATCTATACAACACGCTATTTTTTCTTCATCTTTTTTCAAAGCCGACAAATGTCCTTTAACTTCCCCGTAGCAATCGGAGTCTGGAAAATAAAAATCCGGAAGATATCGTATGATAGAACCATCACATACTTCAGCTTTATATCCTTCTGGCTCATATTCGTACTTGATACGCATAGCATCAAAGAATACGGCCCATCTGGCTTCCAGCCTAGAACGGAAACGATAACCGTTATATTCAGTTTCAATCGCTTTAATTTCCGGCATTATTTCACCTCCATCCCGTAATACTCCCGAATCGCCACATCTACCGCCTTCAGATCGTTCGGAATTTCCAGATCGAACATGCCCTCCGGAGTCTTTGCGGTGCTCTGACCATTCGCCTGGGTAAAGAACTTATGGTCCTGGCAATAGATGACAATATCGAAGCAGCCTTCAACAGTGAGCTTTTCGTCCAGCATCTTGCCGATCGTCTTGACCTTTTCCCGGCCATCTGTGTCGGTCTCGCTATGGTGCAGGAAATACACGATCTTCTGCTCATCGTCCAGATCATTAACGAAATGAATCAAATCCCGAAACTTTGAAGCCATGCTTGTAAATTTGTCATAGCCTTTTTCGTATGTCCGGTCGAACAACTCATTAACCAGAAGATACTGGCTGTCATCGATGACAATAGATTTGGCCTTTGCGTTCTGGATTGCCTTCATGATCCAAACATATTTCGCCTGATTAAGCTGTGCAGCGTCCCTTGCTTCGCCCTTTGTCGGGTCTTTCGGGACTTTGATTGTTTTGATGTCGGACTTGAAGGGCAGCCGTCCCTTTTCTACAGAGATGACTCCAACTTCGTCCGGTTTGAAGTTCTTCAGGCTATAGGTCTTCCCAGAACCACTGCGCCCGATTACTAATACTGGAATTGACATCTTTCTTCCTTTCTGCCATAATGGCTATGGTAAAACTGTTTTAAAGATCTACTTGAATGGCGGTCGTTCCCAGCGGCCGCTGTTCTATACTTCAGAAATAAATCCACCATCTTCTAACACCTCTAATAAACAATTAAGGCATAACTCGTCTCCGGTCGGATGGTATTTCCATAGTTTCTGATCGTTAAAGCATCCGCTTACTTGGCTTCCGCACTCATCGCAAATCTTTTTGTATATGATCTGCAAGGATGGAGGATTCCCGCAGATTTCTTTTGTCCTCTCAACCATGCCGTACCTCCGCGACCAGTGTTGCCAGGCAAGACATCATGATCATGATTGACGCTGTGACAGAGATCCACCACGCTGCTGGACTGTGATAATATGTCGCGATTGTGTCCAGGGCAACCAACGTGTAGATTGTCGTTTTCCATGCGGTTCTCATTGTGTCACCTCGATCTGCTCTAATATGCGGATAAAGTAGTCGAGCTGAGAGACTTCCATGCCGGACTTGCTCGCCTGGTCTTTATAGAATTTCTGACTTTGATCCTCTTCCTTCTCGACAAGTTTCTGATAATATTCTTGATAATAGTCTCTCTCGTTTGCCGCTTCATCTCGGCGGCCTTTCAGATAACTGACCAGCTCAAAGACTTCTTTTACATTCATGTTTCGCGCCCCCTTTTCAGCGTTTTTCTTTTGAATAGATAATTTGATAATGCTTTTTGATTCACCCGGAACAGCTTTCCGCCTTCCAGCCGCATAACGCCGTCCAGCCCATATTCGTCCATCTCTCGGCAGAGGGTGCTAACGGTATCGGCAGAGCAATGCAGCCATGATGCGGCCTGCGCGCGGGTGAGCCAGGTGGTTTCGTTTGACATGCTCTCTCCTTTCTGTGGTATAATCTCTGTATAGGAGGTGTTAATATGCTTCGAATGGACCGTAAAACCTGTCATGATATCCTTAAGGTTACAAACAGCTACGACACTTCGATTTTTTTCCATCCAAACATCGGTGGCTTTTGTATCTGGACTGGCTTGGTTCCGGATCAGGGTTCTGTAAAACCATCAATCCCAATTAGCGAAGTGCCCGGTTCTTTGAACCGCCTTTGTGAACAAAAGCTAATTGAAAAAATGATCGGTACTATGGATAACGGCATGATCTTCCGCATTGCTCCGGAGCTTCTTCATTACAAAGCATTCTGGTGGGAGCGGTTTACCAAGACCTATGTCGCTGGATTTTTCAGTGGCATCGCAGCTACTGTTATTGCAGGACTAATTCTTCATTTCTTTACAGGTTTGTTCTAAAAAATAAATATCAAGATCAATATCCCCGCAATCACGCCGCTTATTACTCCAAGAACCGTTGCTAATGTGTCATTCATGTCTCCTCCTTTCTGGGGTGTATCTTTTTAAGTTACTCACTGGCAAAAAAAATTGCCATCGGATCTTCAATTGAGAGCTTATCAATCATAATCTGGATCTCATCGCTCCCAAAAACGCCTGCTTTCATCTTTGAATAAAAGGTTTTAGGCGTAATTCCGATGGCATCTGCCATGTCTTTCTGCGAATAGCCGCATTCTGCTATCTTTCCAATAAGTTTATCAGTTCGGATCACTTTGTTACCTCCTTCTCCTTTCGTAACTTATCAAGTTACTTTCATAATATCACATATTCGTAACTTGTCAAGATATTTTTTCTTGTATTTGTAACTTTTTTGTGTTATGCTTAATTTACATTAATAATTGTGAGGTGCCTAACATGACGAAAGGGGAAAGAATCAAAGAATTAAGGGAACGAATTGGTAAAAGCCAAACAGCTTTTGCTGATCTTATTGGTGTGTCAAAACAGTCCTTGTATAAATATGAGAACGACATTATTACCAATATTCCATCTGACAAAATCGAAGCAATAGCCAGGGTAACTGGTTCGACGCCAAGCTATATCATGGGATGGAAAGAACAGCCAACAAGTAAATACTACTTCGACGACGCCACCGCAGAAAAGGCACAGGAGCTATTTGACAATCCAGAAATGAGGGTACTCTTCGACGCCGCCAGAGATTCTAAGCCGGCGGATCTGCAAATGGCAGCGGATCTTTTGGAAAGACTGAAAGGGACAAATCCAGATGGATGATGTATTTGTATACTTACGTAGTGACCTCCCGGATAAGGTAAAAGAACTGGTAACGCCGTGTGCAGAAGGGTACACGGTTTATATTAACGCAAAATTAGACAACGAGCACCGCATGAAGGCTTACGAGCACGCTCTGAGACACATTGAAAGCGGTGACTTTGACGTCGACTCTGTGAAAAATGTTCAAACGATTGAGACATCCACACACGCGCCTGAGAAGGTCATTACAAAGGCAATGATCAAAAAAGAGCTGGCAGATTTGAAAAAGCAGAGGCGTAAACTGAACGCGGAGATCCGGGAGAAAAACAAACAGATCGACTTTTTGAAAAGTACCGGCTTTGATTTCTTTGCCGCAGCTGAAGAAGACTATTTGAATCCAGAAAGGAGGTGAAAAAATGTATGTAACCAAAAGAGGGAACAAGTTCAGAGCATGGGAGCGGGTCGTCATTGACGGTGTCCCCAAACGCATCAGCGTAACAATGGACAAGGACACACCGCAGGCGCGCAAGAAGGCTGCCGAAGCCCTAAAAAAGCGTATGCTAAAACCTGACTCTTCTATGAGGTATGACGAACTTGTAGAAGCTTATATTACGTACCAGAAGGCAACGCTTAAAATGTCCACCTGGACACGAAATCAAGCAAGTCTAAAGCGTCTGTCAGATACGTTTGGAAATGCCAGAATATCCGATATGACGGCCGGGTTCATCACGAACCGCCTGCTTACAAAAACAACAGAACCGGCAACATTTAACGAATATCTAAAAAGGCTGAAAGCCATGTTCCGTTGGGCGTACCGCTCGGACTACATCGAGAGTGCAGCTTGTGTTGATAAAATTCGCCCACTTAAAGACACGCCGGAGCGTGTGAAAGTATCAGAGAAGTTTCTGGAAGCATGTGAGCTTCAGAAGATACTGGACGCTGCACCAGAGTTCTATTCTGCTGTTTTTGGTTTCCTTGCGCTGTCTGGCCTCCGGATCGGTGAGCTGATCGCCCTGGAGGATGAAGATGTGACAGAAACGGATATCATCGTAAAGGCTACCTACGATCATCTGAACAATGTTCTGAACACACCGAAAACGTCCGCCAGCTGGAGGTATGTCCACATTCAGCCGGAGCTGTCTTTGTACGTGAATGAACTTCGGAAGCTGTCCAACCTGCACCGCATGGTGTCAGGCGTCAGGGCCTCGTATTTCGTGGTAAATAGATATGGTAGGCGTTTATCCTATGTGAAGACTGCAAATACGTTTAAAACGCTCTGTGCACGTCTGACAGGCAAGGAATTGAGCCTTCATGCGCTCCGGCACACGCATGTCGCTCTGATGGCCGAAAATGGCGCTGATATGGAAATGATCGCCAGAAGATGCGGTCACTCTTCAAGCAAGATAACAAAAGAAATTTACTATCATGTCACAGAAAAACAGCGTGAAAAAGATAACGCACAGCTCGATAAAATATCCCTTTTAAAGCAAAAAGTGATACCAATGTGATACCACCCTTCGCAGTAGCTAGCTATTCTAGCTGAAGTTTTATGCCGGCAGTGGGCGTTATTAGCTAACTTGTTTAGGCAAAAGGTAGCTGTTTTAAGATGTTTTAAGAGGAAAAAAATATTATATAACCCGTCCTAACCGGTCATAACAGAAAAAAAGTGATACCATTTGGATACCACCTTTCAACAAAAAAAGGCCCCGGAAACTGCCTAGATGACAGCCGGGGCCAAACCAAGAAAGGAGGGTGTTATGATCCCCCAATTAAGGGGCAAATTATACGCCCAGAAGCTTCTTCCAGGTCTTCGTATTGCAGACGCCGTTTGCCGTAAGTCCAAACTTTTTCTGATATTTCTTGAGAGCGGACTCTGTTGCCACACCGAAACTCTTATCCAGCTTCAGCACTTTGTTGTTGGCGTCTTTCCAGCCTTTGCCTTTCAATAATGACTGAAGCAGATAAACATCCTGCCCTTTATCGCCTTTTTTAATTTCTTTTACTGAAAACATATACTTAACCTCTTCTGCCTTCTCAGGCCATCTCAGAACGAAGTTCCATGGGTAATTGCGATATGGCCGAATAAGGAACTCCCAGCCGGTCTGATCACCGGGCTGTCCGCCCGTAATGCCGCCGAACTCATTAATAGAAGCTTCGACCTCTTTACCGTCTCCGCAATACATGGCCGTGTGCGCGCTTGAATTAAGAAGAACATCCCCTCTTAACAGGCCCGCGCCGGTTGACAAGTTCACGGTGCTGGTTACATCTTTGAATCCGCACCGGATAAAAACCGGATACATGTTGCCGGTGTAGCTTGCACCGTTGGACTTCACCGGCACTCCCGCATTCTCCCATGCCTGGATAACAGCAGCAGAGCAGTCAAAGTCTCCTCTCTGGCCCCACCGATAAACCTGATCGTAGCCGTGCGAGTCGTCTCTGGCCCAGGACTCCATCTGCTGGATGGCTTTTTCTGTCTTAGTCATTCGCTCTCCTCTTCCTTGTCAACTTCCGGCAGTCCGGCAAGGGATGTCAGGATAGACAGAATACCGGCCAGAACTGACGCAGATACGACCATCTTCCAGTCCACTGCAGACAGGATCGCCGCCGTGCCGATCGTTGCGATAGCGGTCTGGCAGACCGTTTTCAGTGCTCTAATTAATGCTGCGTGAATCCATGTTCTTTTCATTTATTAACCTCCTGTAAACCATTCAGGCTTTGCACCATCACAATATTCGATCAGCCAGGCATTGAAGATCGCTGTGGCTGTCCAGTTGCCTTTTAGGTCCTTGAAATAATGCTGTGACAGTTTCAGGATCTCCGTCTTTTCCTGCGGATAATCCGAGATCATAAGAAGAAGCTGAGTCCGAAGAGCGTCCTTCTCTTGCAGATCCAGCTTCTCATTGATAGTCTTTAACGATCCTTCTATCTCTTTTAACTTGCTCCGGCGGTTCGAAATTGCTGTTATGATTGCCGAAACGATAGTCGATAGAATCCCGCTGCTTATTATTGCGATGATTATTGCTTCTGTCATGTTGTGCCTTCTTAATTAGTAAACGTAAACAAGTTCGTTACCACTTCTGCTTGCTATCCACTGTTCGTGCCTCGTTATGCTTCTATAATCACAAGCATCGGTGCGTAAACATAATAGCTACCGCTTCTGCCCTGTGTATATACAGCTATCTTTTGGTCCGCTGTCAGAGATACGTTTGATAAATGGTTGTTCTGCACATGGTTGTTCCATGATGTGTTCACCGAACCATATGCAGATCCTCCGACATAAAGCTGACTGCCCCATGTGTACTGCGTTGATGTCGCAGAACGAGTTGCCGTCCAGTAAACATCATACGTCCCTGTTTTTGATACGGTTAGGTCACCGTTTGCCTTAGAGAGCGTTGAGGATGTTGTTCTGGTTGTGCTTTGGTTAATCTGTACGTTCTTCGATGTCCCGCCACCACCTGTATATGTTCCTGTTACAGACCACAGATTGCTCTGTCCGTTGCTGATGGTGATGGTCGTTCCGCTCTTGATATTCGCCGCTGTTAAGTTCGTCTGGCTTACCGCCGCAATCGTAGCCGCCGCAGAATGGTAAGTTCCGGCATTAATCGTCTGGTTGCTTGTCGATGCTCTGTATGTCGTTGCTCCTACGGTCGTTGTTGGCTGAACGTAGCTTGACGGAATAGCGTTGACCACTACCTTCTTCAAACCTGTATATCCAGTATCGGCCGTCACATTCTGCGTCGAAGTAGTAGGCGTGACCGTTTTAGTCTGCATCGACTGGTCACCGCTCACGGCATAAGTGAGCTGGTAATATCCAGGCTGGTGGAAATAACCACCAGCGTTGGTTCCTTGTGAAGTGATTGTGAGAGAACCGTTGTTGTACGATGAAGTCCAATCCGTAATAGATTGGTGAGCAGCAGAATCCATAGCGAAGCCCATGGTGTTTTCTGCTGTTTCGCTATACCTGACTCCAATTACGCGCTGGTAGCCGTTCGAGGTGCTGAAATTCGACTTAAAGATAAGATACCAGCATAACGGCTCATCTTCAAGGTTCGTGAAGGTTATCGAAGTTGCGCCGCTGCCAACTTGAACGTCCGAGGTTTGGATGTTGCCAGCAGTTCCTCCATAAGTGTAGGACATTGTCCATGAGCCGTCAGGAAACTGAGCGCCCGTGCTCGTGATGGTTAGCGTGCCATTAGAATACGACTTGCTGAAACTCGAACCATCGTAGGTCACTTGAGCGTTGGACGTGTTCGTGAGCGTCTGCGCGTGTACGGTTGTCCCATCGTAGACTAGCATCAACGCCTTGTAAGGCGTACCGCTAGGGATTGCCATATCATCGTCGTCGTAAAGGATGACGAACGAGGTCGGCTCTCCAAGCACATCGAAAACGAGCGTCGAGGACTGGCTTTCCAAATACGCGCTTCCACCGTCTTCATCAACGTCGCTACCACCGCCGCCTTGCACATCAAC
>Ga0265300_10001566_pt1 | contig 21242 bp, 18 predicted proteins | sample AusTroGonzalo_MG_FD_193482 | JGI IMG/M metagenome (GOLD analysis project Ga0265300, IMG submission 193482) | Bovine rumen microbial communities from tropical cattle in Woodstock, Queensland, Australia - Gonzalo_03 | ecosystem: Host-associated > Mammals > Digestive system > Stomach > Rumen ...
GGCACCTACTATCGTTTCGACGGTGTGCTGGCCATGTATCACGATCAGGGACTGGCGCCTTTCAAGACGATTGCCTTGGAGAGTGGCGTCAACTATACCGCAGGTCTGCCCATCGTGCGCACATCGCCCGACCACGGAACGGCCTACGACATTGCCGGACAGGGAAAGGCCGACGAGAATTCTCTGCGTCAGGCCATCTATACGGCTATCGACGTGTTCCGCAATCGCAAGAACTACGACGAGCCGCTGAAAAATCCGCTGCCAAAGCTGTTCCACGAGAAGCGCGAGGATGGTGACAAGGCACGCTTTGCGGTACGTCCAAAAGACCAGTTCCGCAAGGAAAAAGCCCCTGAGAAGGACGAAACAGGCAGCGAAACGATAGCAGAAAGTTAAATTTCTGCCAAAGTGTGCCATTATGTCAGATTTTCTTTGTACCTTTGCGGCCAAATTGGCTAAAAATGGCTAAATGAAGACAACCGAACTTCAGAACATCAAACAGCGTTACAACATCGTAGGCAACTGCGAGGCTTTGAACAACGCGCTGGACGTCGCCCTCAAGGTGTCGCCCATTGACCTGAGTGTGCTGATTATCGGTGAGAGCGGCGTCGGTAAGGACATCCTGCCACGCATCATTCATGACAACTCGCCACGCCGTCGCGAAAAATATTTTGCCATCAACTGCGGCGCCATTCCCGAAGGAACCATCGACTCCGAGCTCTTCGGACATGTGAAAGGTTCATTTACTGGCGCCATCAACGACTCGCAGGGCTATTTTGGTGTGGCCAACAAGGGCACGCTGTTCCTGGACGAGGTGGGCGAACTGCCAATGGCAACGCAAGCCCGTCTGTTGCGCGTGCTGGAGAATGGCGAATACATTCCTGTGGGTGGTACGGAGATTCGTAAGACCGACGTTCGCATTGTGGCTGCTACGAATGTGAACATTCAGAAGGCCATCAGCGAAGGCCGTTTCCGCGAAGACCTCTACTACCGCCTGAACCAGATACAGATACAGATGCCCTCCCTGCGCGACCGCGGCGAGGATATCGTGTTGCTGTTCCGCCTCTTTGCCATGCAGATGGCCGAGAAATACCGAATGGACAAGGTAGTGCTGACCGACGAGGCCAAGGAGATGCTGATGCGCTATAAGTGGCCAGGCAATATCCGCCAACTGAAGAGCATCACGGAACAGCTCTCCATTCTCAGTGCCGACCGCATGATTACCCCACAAATCCTGTCGCAGTTCATTCCGCAGGATCAGGAGACCACGCAGCTGGCAACCATTCACAAAGAAGGTGACCACTCGTTCGAGAACGAGCGCGAGATACTGTACAAGATTCTGTTCGAACTACGCAGCAACGTCAACGAGATGCGCCACGAGATGAGCACGCTGAAGAAGCAGATTGAGGACGTACAGGGTTCTGCCCCCGTTTCCTCGACAGCTCCGCTGCCCACGACGCAGCTTGCACCCGCCAATCTCTCTCCCCTCTCCTCTCACCTCTCACCCCTCACTTCTGCTGAGGATGCCGAGGCTGAGGAGTATGTGGAGCCAGAGCCAGAGAATCTGAACGTCAACGACTGGAGTCGTCAGGCCCTGGAAAAGGCGCTCAACCGCAATGGCGGCAACCGCAAAAAGGCTGCTCAGGAAATGGGCATCAGCGACCGCACACTCTATAGAAGACTGAAACAATATGGACTGGACAAATAAAATAGGTACCCTTTTCTGCATTGTCCTCGTCATGATGCTGTCAAGCTGCTCCGTAAGCTATAAGTTCAACGGTGCCAGCATCGACTATACCAAGACGAAGACCATCCAGATTAACGACTTCCCTATCCGTTCCAGCTATGTGTGGAGTCCTATGGGCCCGATGTTCAACAACGAGTTGAAGGATATGTACAGTCGTAGCACGCGCCTCTCGCAGGTCAAGCGTAACGGCGACCTGAAGATAGAAGGCGAGATTACGCAATACTCGCAACGCAACAAGTCGGTGTCGTCCGAGGGCTTCTCAGCCCAGACGGAGCTCACCATGACTGTCAATGTGCGCTTCACCAACAATGCCAACCATGCCGAGGACTTCGAAAAAACGTTCTCCGACAGCCAGTCGTACGAGACCACGCAGTCGCTGCAGTCCGTACAGGAAGAGTTGGTAACCATCATGATTAAGAACATTTGCGAACAGATATTCAATGCAACAGTAGCAAACTGGTAATATGGAACTGACGGAACTCATCAATCACCCAGAACGGATGGATCGCGATACGCTCTACGAATTGCGCTCCATGCTGGCATTGTATCCGTATTTCCAGACGGCACGCCTGCTCATGCTGCAGAACCTGTACCTGCTGCACGACCCCGCCTTCGACGAGGAACTGCGTCGCGCTGCCGTCTACATCACCGACCGCAAAACCATCTTCCAGATGGTAGAGGCCGCCCACTACCAGTTGCGCCAGCAGCTATCGTCAAGCAATTCTAGTGCATCTGGCTCTTCTAGTGCATCTAGCCCTTCTGGTACCCCCACCAGCCGCACCATCGACCTCATCGACACCTTCCTCGACTCCATACCGCAGGATGAACCGTCCGACGAGAAGCCCAAGCGCAAGCCTACACCTGCCGATGCTGCTGTGGACTACGTGGCCTACCTGCTGGCTACCGAGGACGACCGTGAGGACGCCCAGCCTGCGCCGCAGATGAAGGGACAAGACCTTATCGACACCTTCTTGGAACAAGAGAAGGGCCGCATCTTGCTCGACCTGCCTGAGGAACCGACAGACGACGACCACGACCACGAAGAAGAGGGCGAAGAGGAGTACTTTACAGAGACCCTGGCACGCATCTATATCAAGCAGGGACGCTATCAGCGCGCACTCGACATCATTACGCGACTCTCGGAACACTATCCGAAGAAGAACGCCTATTTTGCCGACCAGATTCGATTCTTAGAGAAATTAATAATAAACAGCAAGAATAATTCTAAAAATTAAATAATTCAAAATTCAAAACATTATGTACACATTATTTGTAATTCTTATTGTGATTGCAGCCGTACTGATGATTGGTATCGTGCTGATTCAAGAGTCTAAGGGTGGTGGCTTGTCTTCAAGCTTCGCATCTTACAACCAGATTGGTGGTGTTCGCAAGACCACTGACTTCATCGAGAAGGCCACATGGAGCCTCGCTGCTGCCATGGTTGTTATCAGTGTTGTCTGCGCTTGGGTTGCTCCCACGACCGCTACCGACAGTTCAGTGATGGAGAACATCGAGAACCCCGTCACCAATCCTAACAATCTTCCTGGCTTCGGTGCCAGCCAGCAGAACGACGCTGCCGCTCCTGCTGCAACTGATTCTACGAAGAAGTAGTTATCCATTAAACAATCAATATCATGTGTGAAGAAGGTGCTCCGTGATGGAGCGCCTCTCTTTTTTCCCTCCCATTTTTAAAAAAACTGCAAAAAAAAGAGTCAAATATTTGGCAGTATCAAAGAAAATGCGTACCTTTGCACCCGCAAATCGCCGAAAAGGCGCTTCGCTCGTCGAAGAAAGCCTTGCGGAGATTGCAATCGTTCTTTAAAATGGTGCCCGTAGTTCAGTTGGTTAGAGCGTCAGATTGTGGTTCTGAATGTCGACGGTTCGAGTCCGTCCGGGCACCCTTCAGTAATTATTAAGTTATCCTGTGAAGGACCGAAGAGATGTCGCCGTGAGGCAACATCTCTTTTTTTGTGAGTTGTTTATTTTGGCAATAAAATATTTGTGAGTTTGAAAAAAAAGCCTATCTTTGCCTTCGAAACGATTGTAACAATAAATATCAAGAACATGACGAGGAAGACCTTACAACAATTATTATTGCTGTTGCTGACAACTATCGGCATGGCATCCTGTTCAGACATCATTGACAACCCGGTGACTCCGGAACCAACGTATCCTGGACCCGTGCCATGTTATTGCCCGATAATGCCATGTTATTGCCCGATAATGCCATGTTATTGCCCGATAAGGATATGCTAACAACAGGGCTAAAATGACAGATGACAGATGACAGTTTCGAAACAAAGCCCATCAGCCCCATGAAGAATAATACTATTTCTATTATTATTTATAAATATTTATATATATAGTATAAATATACAATTATTAATATAGATAATTCACTCTATAGGTCGACCACCCCCTTAAACTAAAACTGTCATCTGTCATCTGTCATTTTTCATATGCTGAAATCTGATTTTTTTACAAATAGCAAAATACCAATTATTGGGTATTGCGCGGTTCAGAATTTTGCCGTACCTTTGCATCGTCTCTTTAACCACATGGATTCAGATGAAATAAAGTATTTGTTTAGTTTAGTAATGAGGGGCTGCCGAGAGGTTAGCCCTTCATTTTTTTGATTGATTATTTTGCACTTTCATTTTTTTTACCTACTTTTGCATCGTTACTCGATTGACTATGAAAAAGAACAGAATTTTATTCACCATAGCTGGCCTGATGATGGCTGTTATGGCGGTGGCCGTTGAGAAGCAGACGGCAAGTATTAACCGTGTGACCATTTTCTCGAATGGCGCTCAGGTGGAACGTAGCAAGAGCGTGCAACTGGTTGCCGGCGAACAAGTTGTGACGTTTACAGGCATGTCGCCCTATATGGATTTTGAGAGCATGCAGGTGAAGGCCAAGGGACGCCTGACGGTATTAGGTGTCAGCCATCGCATGGCCCACCCTGACTCTGCTGCTCATGCCAGAAAGATGCATGAGGCGGAAGATGGCGTGAAGACCGTGGCGCGTCGCATTCAGCAGGTGAAGGACGAGCAGGACATGCTGGCAGAACAGTTGGAACTGGTGAAAGGCAATTGTTCTGTAGCAGGTCGTACCGTTGCCACGCCATTGGCCAATATCAAGGAACTGAACGGCTACTATGCCCAGGAAGTGTTGAAACTGAAGAAGCGCAAGCAGGAACTGGACGAGCAGTTGGAGACGCTGAACGACGAACTGAAACAGAAGCGGTCGAAGAGGGACTCGATAGCCAAGGTGAACATTGCTACCGTGACAGAGATTCAGGTGAAGCTGAACGCCCAGCAGGCAGGACGTGCCGATTTCAACATATCGTATTATGTCAGGAATGCGGGATGGTACCCATCCTACGATGTGCGCTCGAACAGCACGAAGGAGCCGTTGCAACTGTCGTACAAGGCCAACATCTACCAGAACACCAAGGAGGAGTGGAAGAATATAGCCCTGACGCTGTCGTCGGCCAATCCGAACCGCTCGAATGTGGCTCCAGCGCTGACTACCTACTGGCTGGACTTTGAACCCGAAATCAGATACAACAGGTCGACAGGTTCCAGACGTGTCCTGAAATCGGTAGAGCGCAACGTGATGACCGTGGACGAGGCACTGCAGGGACGCATTGCAGGATTGGACATAGCCGATAAAGAAGGCGATTTGGGAGAAAGCGTCGTGATTGAGAACTTTCAGCAGCAGGCCATGTTCGGCTATGAGTTTGAAATCAAGCACCCGCTGACCCTTCCCAACAGTCCGAGAAGCGGTGCCACAGCTATCGAGATAGCCCGCTACGACCTGGCAGCCCAGTACGAATACCGTGGTTATCCGAAGATTGACAAGGAGACATTCCTCGTGGCTGACGCTACTGACTGGCAGCGCCTGAATCTACTGCCCGGAGAGGCCAACGTGTATTTCGACAATTCCTTCGTGGGCAAGAGTTACCTCGACCCGACGGCATCCACCGACACGCTGCATTTCTCATTAGGACGCGACCAGAATATACGCTTGCAGCGCACGAAGGTCAATGAGAAATCGCAGCGTCGATTCCTTGGCAGCAATCAGGAGCAGACGGTGACGTGGCGCATCACGGTGAAGAACACGCGTCAGGATGCCGTTTCCCTGACCGTCTTCGACCAGACGCCTATTGCACGCAATTCTGACATCAACGTCAGCGTGGAAGAGCTGAGCGGTGGACGACGCGACGAGCATACAGGCATAGTCCGCTGGGCTCTGCAGTTGAATCCTGGCGAGCAGCGGGAACTCATTTTGCAATACAAAGTGAAATACCCCAAGAGCAAAAGACTCAACTTAGAATAAATAAAAAAAGTACGGGCGCAAGGGATTTGCGTCCGTCTTTTTGTTTCATAATGCATAGGTTTTTGTTGAACGACCGAAGAATCATTCTGAAAGGGACGCGATAATACCACAAGATCGTTACCTTTGCAGACATGAAAAAGCAGATACTAATCATCATTGGCTTAACCGTCACGATGGTCGCAACGGCAGTAAACCTGAAAGAGTGCCGAATCGTCACGTCGGAAAAAGACGCACCACTGGTACAGAAAATGGCCAGGGTGATGAGCGAGGACATAGAGCGCGTCATAGGCGTTCGACCCCAGATTGTACACCAAACGGAAAAGGGGGCGACAATCGTTCTGGCTACCGCAGACCATGCGGCAGAAGTGGCGGCAGACGTGGACGTCAGACAGTTGCGGGGCTCGTGGGAACGCTATAGCATCACGACGCGTGGCAAACGACTGACCATCGTAGGCAGCGACGCGCGCGGACTGGCCTACGGTGTGCTGCACGTGAGCCAGCAGATTGGTGTCAGTCCGTGGTACTGGTTTGCCGATGTGCCCGTAGCCCACAAGACGACGCTGGACTACAAGGAGAACTACACTTCCGAAGAGCCCTCGGTCAGGTATCGCGGCATTTTCATCAACGACGAGGACTGGGGTCTGAAGACGTGGGCTGCCAACAACTTCGAACGGGAGTTGGGCGACATAGGACCGAAGACTTACGACAAGGTGTGCGAACTGATACTGCGCCTGCGCGGCAACATGCTGGCACCAGCCATGCACGACTGCACGGGTGCCTTCTACAGTCATCCTGAAAGTCAGCGCGTGGCGGCAGAATGGGGCATCATGATAACGACGAGCCACTGCGAACCGCTGCTGTTCAACAACGCTGCCAAATCGGAGTGGGACAAGGCGAAGGACGGCGAGTGGAACTACCTGACCAACAAGCAGACTATCTGGCAGAAACTGGACAACCGCATTCGCGAAACGGCGCAGTACGACAACATCTATACCATGGGCATGCGCGGACTGCACGACGAGGCCATGAAGGGCTCGACAGACCCCAAGGTCAGGGCAAGGACGCTGGAAGCGGTGTTTGCCGACCAGCGCGAAATACTGACACGCCACAAGCAGAAAGAAGCGACGGAGATAGCCCAGATTTTCGTGCCCTACAAGGAGACGCTGGACATCTACGATGCAGGCTTGCGCGTGCCCGACGACATTACACTGGTGTGGCCCGACGACAACTACGGCTACATGAAGCGCGTGTCGAACGCGGCAGAACAGCAACGCTCGGGTGGCGCAGGCGTCTATTACCACCTGAGCTATTTAGGTACGCCCCACGACTACCTTTGGATAGCCACGACGCCACCCATGCTGATGTACGAGGAACTGAAGAAGGCCTACGACGCCGGGGCCCAGCGTTACTGGCTGCTGAACGTTGGCGACATCAAACCCATGGAAATCGAGATGCAGCAGTTCTTCGATATGGCGTGGCGCTTAGAGGACTTCAGCTACGACAACGCCAACCGCTATCAGGCGCAGTGGCTGGCCAAACTATTCGGCGGCCAAGAGCTAACAGCAAAATTCCAGCAGATTCTGGACACCTACTACCGACTGGCCTGGCAGCGCAAACCCGAATTCATGGGCTACGAAATGGAATGGGACAGCGACGAGAACAACCGTCTGCACGACTCGAACCTGACGCCAGCAGAACGTCGTCAGCGACTGGCCGACTACCAAGCTATTTCCGATGCGGTGGACGACATCGAGAAGCAGCTGTCCCCCACCCTGCGACCTGCATTCTTCGAAATGTTAGGCTACTCGGTGAAGGCAGCCTACCAGATGAACCGCAAATTCCTCTTGGCACAGGAACATCACGAGACGGGCGATGCAAGAGAATACATGCAGACCATTGCAGCCCACAACACTATTATACAATTGACAGAACGCTACAATACGCAGTTGGACGGTAAATGGAACCAGATGATATCGAAGATTCCACCAGGCTATACCGCCAAATACCACCTGATGCCTGAATTGGTAAGCCGTCCGACAGATGCCTACAAGTTGCCTCAGAGTCAGCAGCGCACGCGCTATGCCAACAAGATAGACCTGAGCAAGGTAAAGGCACGCGGCGCCTTCCGACTGTTGGAAGGCATAGGCTGCGACTGGATAGCCCTGCAGATGGGACAACCGCTGGACGATGCACAGGAACCCGGCAGTCTGGCATCGCAACATATCGACATTCCGTTTGAATGCAGCAAGGATGGCGGCAACACGCTGTCGCTATGCCTATCGGTGGTACCCTTCTGGCCCATCACGCAAGACCGCAGCAATCGCATGGGCGTCAGCATTGACGGTAGTGCGCCCGTGGTTTGTGAAAACAAGTTCACGGAATGGTCGTACCCTTGGAAGCTACAAGTACTGGAGAACCGTAAGGACTTCGTGCTGTCGCTGCCCATCAACCGCAACAAGAAGCACCACAAGCTGACGCTGATTATTGGCGACCCGGGGCAAATGGTGCAAGAAATATCCTTTGAGTAAGAAAAAATGCGCTGATATTTGGTGGACTCGTTTTTTTATCGTACCTTCGCAGCAGGAAATCAGTAACTTGTAAGAATAAAGAAGGATGAAACAAACGGTCAAGTCAGCACTACTATCCCTACTGCTCATGCTTTGTACAACCATAGCGTGGGCGCAGCAGCATTACGAAAATCGTGGCTTTAAGGCCCTAATGAACGGCAAGATACCCGTAGAGGTGATGTTCCAGACGACACAAAACTCGGACGATGAATGGATGACGGCGGGCTATCTGTACTATCCAAAGGCTAAGAATCCTGCCCCTATCCTGATTGTCGAGGGCTGGCACCCGGAGAAACCTATCGTCTCGAAGGATGAGGACGAGACGGTCAGCCGTTTCACAGAGTATCAGCCTGATGGCGAGTTGACGGGCATTCTGTATGTGACTTATGTCGAGGTAGAGGGCGACTTCCAGATGCGCCGCGCGTCGTGGAAGAATCCGACGACGGGGCGTGTGCTGCAGCTGTCGAACTTCGAAGAGACGCGCGAATTGCCCAACTGGTATCCTGGTCCGCCTGCCGTCCTCTCAGCTCCCACACGCTTAGAGTGGCAGACAAAAGAGCGCGTATATAGCTCGGATGGCCCCGACAGCGAATGGCTGGACAAGATTGAGGTGGACTTCCTGAAGCGTGGTCAGAAGGCGTTCACGGTGAAGGAGGACATGAGCGGCGCCATCAGCAGAGACCTGCTGACTAAGAACTGGGAATGGGTCAGCAACGAGGACATCAACTTCGACGGTATTCCCGACGTCATGATATATGTAGGCATGCAACCCAATGGCAACACGCTGAACAAAGCTTACGTGTGGAATCCCTACACGCGCCAGTTCTATCCCGTACCAGAATTCGACGAGATTCAGGAGCCGGACATCGACAGAAAGGCCAAGACCATTACCAGCAGAGCCCGCGACTACCAGAAAGCGTATATCGACACGTTCAAATGGAAGAACGGCAAGCTGAAGCGGGTTTCAAGCAAGACACTTCCGCTGCATTAACAGCAATGACGGGTGGAGCCATCGACGAGAGCACCAACCCGCACGTCGTCCGAATCATCTGTCGTGATGGTGTCCACAGCGACAATTTCACAAACCCCAATTATTACTCTATAGCAGAAACTGAGGCCATCTTTGGCCACATCAAGAACTTCTTAGACATGTAATCGATATGAATATCGAGCAAGTACGAGAATACACGTTGTCGCTCCCTGGCGTAACCGAAGACCAGCCGTTTGGCGATGACATTATCACCTTCCGACTGGAAGGAAAGATATTCGTCTGCCTTTGGTTAGGCTGTGACAAGCAAGATATGGAAGATACCGAGCCAAGACTTGCCCTGAAACTGGCGCCAGACAGGAATGAGCAACTTAGAGCACAATTCTCCGCTGTCACACCTGCCTGGCACTGGAACAAAAAGCATTGGAACGACGTGTATTACGACCAACTGGACGATTCGCAAGTCATGGAATGGATCAAAGAGTCCTATCTTCTTATAGCATCGAAACTCCCTAAAGCCATTCGACAAAAGTATATCTAATCCATCAGTTAATACGCAGTTGGTATTCTGCGGACTTGAGATTTGGAGAAGTGACCTTGATGGTGACTTCTCCTATTTCATCCTGAGGCTGAATGATGATGACGGCCTTGCCGCGGAAAGACTTCGGTGTGAGGGTGCGGAATGACTTCATATCGGATGGATGTCCTGTACCACAAATAGCGATATGCTTTGCGCCTGATGTCTCAACCTTGAGGGGCAGTTCGGCCGTGGGACAGAGATTGCCATCCTCGTCCACCACATCAATATAGATGTATGCCAGGTCATGATGCGAAGCCGTGATGCTGGGCTTTAATGGCTGCATCTGTATGGCAGCTGGTGCCTTTGCCGTATGGAATGAGATACTTGTCGGCATGCCGTTCTTGACCTTGCCTACTACCTCCGCCTTGAGTTCACCTGGTTCGTATGCTACCCAGAAAGTGGCTGTGAAGTTATCCGGATTGACGTCCTTTTCGCCTATCACTTTGCCGTTAATCAGGAGTCGCACCCTCTTCTCGCGCGAATACACATTGACGCGCAGGGAGTCGCTGCGATGGGCATGGATGTCGTGCGTAACAGAACGGCGCATGTTCTCTGACTGATAGTTTTCCGGACGAAGCTCAAAAGGCAGATAGTTGCCCCAGTTCCAGTGGCGCTCCTCTGCTGTCCATCCCCAGCCGCGCACTTCCTCATGCTCGCCTTGTGGGATGGCAGGACGTACGGCCATTTCGATGTTGCTTCGACGCCACACCACATCGCGATAGTACGACTGCGGCTTCTTGCTGCCCGTGATGTCAATATCGCCACACCAAGCGTTGAACCAAGGCCACGACATGAGCTGAACCCATGCGTCGTTGGTGCGTTCGAAGGTGTGTCCTACGCCTGCTTCGCCCACATAGTCGATGGCAGTCCACACGAAGTCGCCAATGACGTATGGATGCTCCTCGACGAACTTCCATGTACCACCGATAGCACTTGGATAATTCTCAGTTCCCACGATGATGCGCTCAGGATACTTGGCATGGTCTTTCTCGTAAAACTGCGTACCATAGTTGTAGCCGCCAAGATCCACATTCTCGAAGGCCCTATAGGAATCCTTGTCCCATGTTTTGCCCCGCTGGTCCCAATAGTCGCAGTTGGCCAATGTCGTGGGACGTGTCGTGTCTTCGCTCTTGATGACCTTGCAGATCGTTTTTGCTATCTCCTGACCACGAGGATCGTCACGCTGATATATCTCGTTGCCGATGCTCCAGATTATGACGCTTGGGTGGTTTCGGTCGCGGCGTACCATCAAAGCGGCATCGTATTCGAAGTTGGTTATTCCCTGAGGTATAATCTTGCCTTCCTCTATCTGCAGTTTCTCCTTAGAGAAGAGCGTCGCATAGTCATTGGGGGTCTTAGTCCTCTCCCATTGGTCGAACACTTCATCCATAACAAGAAGTCCGATACTGTCGCAGGCGTTGAGGAATGCCTCCGACGGGAGGTTATGGCTGCATCTCACGGCATTGTATCCCTGTGCCTTGAGGAGTTCTGCCTTACGTATTTCCGCCTGTTCGATGGCTGCAGCACCAAGAAGTCCGTTGTCGTGGTGTACGCATCCTCCTTTTAACTTCACTGGACGGCCATTAAGCTTAAAGCCCTCCTTGGCGCTAAACGCTATGGTACGAATACCGAAAGGTATCTCCATTTGGTCGCATTGCTTTCCTCCGCTCATCACGCTGATGCGGGCTGTGTAGCGGTATGGGGCGACGTCCGACCATAGGTGGGGCGACTTGACAAACATCTCGGTATTTACCTCCACTCCTTTCTTGTCGCGTTTGCCCATTGTCGTTGCTGGTGCCTGGTAGTGCTTTGTCGTGCTTACCACGACATTACCTGTAGCATCTAGAATGTCGAATACCACCTCGCCTGAAGCGGCTTTCATGTCATCGTTGAACACCTTGGCAGTCATCTTCACGTTAGCTCCCTTTTTGGGCAACACCTCCGAACCGTCAACAAAGACATCCCACTGGTTGAGATGCTGCTTGCCAGTAGTGATGAGCCACACGCGTCGGAAAATGCCACTGCCGGAATACCAGCGAGAGTTGTGATCCACATTAAGGCTACGCACGGCTATGCTCACTTCTTTTTCGTCCTTCAGGCGGTAGGCTTTGTTCTTTAACACGTCGTTGAGGTGAGCTACAAACGGCATATAGCCATGCAAATTCATAACTGTCTTCCGACCATTTACCCATACCTCCGCATTGTTATATACGCCATCAAATTGTATGCTTACCTCGTTCTTACTGAGATAGTCGTCCATCGACTGGCCGGCAGCTAACGGCAGCTGGAAGGTTTTTCTATACCATCCTTCTCCACCAGGGATTTGTCCTTGGTCCGAATTGCCGATGTTCAGTCGTGTGAATGGTCCTACCTGTACATGGTCCCATTCCTTCAGCGAAACTCGTGAGTCTCTGATCGTCACCGACGGTTCAAGGCTAAAGTCGTGCGGCAGCGTCACAGTGCGCCAAGATGAGTCATCACAATCTGGCATTTCTGCGTTAATCACCCCATTGCGATGGAATTTCCATCCTGTTTCAAAACTTGTCATTCTTTGTGCCGAAATGCTCATCGGCAATGTAAACAAGACGATTGCTAAAAGTGCTTTTGTCTTCATGTATAAAGTCTCTTATTTGATTAATTTGTAAATTACGGATGCAAAGATAGCGAAATTTTCCAAAATAATTCGTATTTTTGCAGCATAATTGCAAAATTAGAAGATATGAAGAAGAAAACAGAGAAAGTTAGAATAACCGCCATACGTCAGACGGTCTACCATGACCTGATGGAAGAGTATGAGAATCCCATTGAGCACACCTGCGATGTCAGGGAGGGTCAGCAGTGGATCTCTGAGAATGGTGAATGCCCTGTAGGAATGTGTCCTGCTGCGTGGTACTCCATGCGTGAATTCGTGGAATCGTTAGCCAGAGGTGAAGGAAACTTCTACGATGGCTGGATGAAGAACCCAATGAGTGCCATGATTAGCTGCAATGACGGCTTCCGTCCATTCAGTTTCTATATTGAAGTGATTGAGTAAGACACCTGAAGATCATTTAGTCATGACAGGCATGTCGGCCTCTTTCCAAGCGACGATACCACCTTTGAGGTTCACAAGCTTGTAGCCATCTTCACTTAGTTTGGTTGCTGCACCAGAAGAACGGCGTCCGCTTCGGCAATAGACGGCAATCTTTTTGTCATGGGGCAAAGTAGCCTTTGCTTTTTCAAGAAAGTCGTTCTGATGATAGTCGATGTTGATGGCGCGTTCGAGATGTCCTTCAGCAAATTCGCTGGCGGTTCTCACGTCAAGCACCACGACATTGGTATCGGCCACAAGTTCTGCGAATCCGTTAACATCTGCATTTTCAAAATTTCCCTGACCACAAGCCGAGTGAAGTCCCAGCACAGACAAGACTGCAATTAAGCAGGAGCGGAACGATCTAATTCTCAGTGTTTTCTTCTTCATAACCTAAATATTATTCAAATAATGATGCAAAGATAGCGATTTTTTCCAAATAAATCGTATTTTTGCAGCATAGAATGAAATAATTTTCTTAACTTTGCAGCGCAAAAAAGGGAATTATCACTTTTATGATTAGAAAAGCAAAGAAAGAAGATATCAAGCGTATCATAGAACTGCTGCACCAGGTAGACATGGTGCATCATGTGTTACGCCCTGATTTGTTCAAGCCCAACACAACTAAATATAACGAGCAGGAACTGAAAACAATGCTCAGCGATGACAGCAAGCCTATCTTCGTCTTTGATGACGGTATGGTGTTAGGCTATGCTTTCTGTCAGATTTCTGAGGTTAGGAACGACCAGCTGTTAGAGGACATCAAAACGCTGTATATTGACGATATCTGTGTGGACGAAAAAGCACGAGGCAAACACGTAGGAAAAGCGTTATACGAATACGTCCGTGACTATGCGAAGTCTATAGACTGCAACCACATCACCCTGAATGTGTGGGAAGGTAACGAACCTGCCCTACACTTCTATCGCAGCATGGGTATGCAGGTGCAGAAAACGACCATGGAAATTATATTTTGAAATAAGAAGGATATAGTTGTGAAACTGGATAACAAGCGACATATTGCGTCATGGTTACTATTGGCAGTGTTTGTGCCAATGGTGGTTTTCTCGTCGTTCCATGTCCATGAGGACGTGGCAGCGTCGACGACGACGGAGTGTGCCGATTGTATGCAGCACAACTGTCACGGCCACCTGACGCAAACTGCGACATGGATGCACGACTGCGTGCTCTGCCAGTTTATCACATTGTCATTTGTGGCCATAGGCACTGTAAGCCTTATCATTATTAATAAGGTGGCCAGTGTCAGAATCGATGCCCTGCAACGCAATGTCCGTGTTGCCCATAGCGGCATCGTCGGTCTGAGGGCTCCCCCTGCTTTCTCCATTTAGCATTGACAAGGGAGGCTGGCATCCATAGGATTGCCGGCAGTAGTTTCGTATTATTAAGGAAATGGAGAAAGAATGATGACAACATCCATTTTGGCTGCGGCGCTGATGGCGTGCTTGGCCAGCGGTCATGGTGAAGTGGCACCCGATGACACTACTGTTGTGCTAAAGGGCGTGACCGTTAGCGGACAGCGACAACATGATTTTCAGATGCGCACGTCGCAGTCGGCAGTGCAGGTGAGCCATGACTACCTGCAGCAGCACTTCTCGGGTTCGCTGATGCAGACCTTGGAGGGCATACCAGGCGTGAAGGCTATGGCCATTGGCTCAGGACAGTCGAAGCCAACGATACGTGGTCTGGGCTTCAACCGCATGGTGGTAAGCGAAGACGGCATCAAGCATGAAGGACAGCAATGGGGCAACGACCACGGGCTGGAGATAGACCAGTTTGCTGTTGATCGTGCTGAGGTTATCAAAGGGCCTGCAGCATTGCTCTATGGTAGCGATGCCATCGGCGGTGTGCTGAGCCTCTATACCAACCACGTGCCCACTGAGCCGCTGAGCGGTAGTGTGCAGATATTCGGACGCTCGAACAACGAGCAAATAGGCGTAACGGCAAAGTTGGGCGGAAGGCACGGCAAATGGTTCTACCGTGTAGGTGCCACGCTGATTGACTATGCCGACTATCGTGTGCCAACGGACAGCATACAGTATTACAGCTACTGGATTCGTCTGAAAGACCAGCGGCTGCGCAATACAGCAGGTTGTGAGCGCGACGGTAGCGTGATGTTGGGCTATGCAGGCTATCGTTTCCATACCGATCTGCGCATCAGCGACAGTTACTCGAAGAGTGGTTTCTTTGCCAACGCCCACGGCTTGGAGGTGCGCTTAAGTGACATTGACTACGACCATTCGCGACGTGACATAGACCTGCCCTACCAGTGGGTAAACCACTTGAAGGTGCTGAGCCATACCTCATGGCAAGGGGACCGTCTGCGTGCAGAAGCCAATCTGGCATGGCAGAACAACCACCGCGAGGAACTGAGTGAGCCCGTGAGTCACGGCTATATGCCAAAGCCCGACGAAACGCTGGAGCGCCGCTTCGTGAAAAACACGTTGACAGCCAACCTCGCCTTGCATCTGGCATTGGGCGAACGTCACGAGTTGAGCACTGGCGTAAACGGTGAATACCAGCACAACCGCCGAGGCGGCTGGGGCTTTATCATCCCTGACTTCGAGACGACGAGTATCGGGGCCTATGCCATGGACTGCTACACCGTGAACCAGAGGTTGAAACTGAATGCTGGCATCCGTCTGGACCATGCACATACCCACATCAGCAGCTATCACGACTGGTTCTTGACACCCACAACCGATGGAACGTCCGTCTATAAGGAGCGTTCCGCTGACGTGAACCGCAACTTCACGAGTCTCACATGGTCGGCAGGCATTAACTACGCTGTAGGCCACTGGGTGTTGAAGGCTAATGCAGGTAAGAGTTTCCGTGTGCCTATTCCTAAAGAGCTGGGTGCCGACGGCGTAAACTATCACATCTTCCGTTACGAACGCGGCAATGCCAATCTGGACCCAGAGGAGAGCTACCAGATAGACATGGGCATCCACTGGGACAACGACGTAGTGTGCCTACAGGTAGATCCTTACGTCAACTACTTCCCCAACTACATCTACCTGAATCCTACGGCTGAGTATGTGGAGGGTTTACAACTCTACAACTACACTCAGGCCCGTGTGCTGCGCTACGGTGTGGAGGCACAGGCTACGTGGGTTATCGACCGCCATTGGGAAGCCGAGCTAAAAGGCGAGTATCTCTATGCCGAACAGCTTTCAGGTCAGAAGAAAGGCTACACCCTACCCTTCAGCACACCGTGGTCGGTAGATGCAAGTGTCAAATACTCGTTCCAGTGGCATGGCAACACCTTCGTAGGGTTGAATGCCCGCATCGTAGGCGCTCAACGCGAGATTGTCCCCCCAGAAAAGCCTACTGATGGCCATTGGACGCTGAATCTATCGGCTGGCAAGCAGATTGATTTACGCAAAAGCAAACTCAACATAGCCCTGCATGCCGACAATCTGCTGGACCGCCGATACTACGATCACACCAGCTATTACCGCCTCATCGATGTGCCCGAACCTGGGCGCAACGTATCGCTGATGGTGGGGCTGGAATTTTAAAAGTTAAAAGTGAAGAGTGAAAAGTGAATAATTTGCTTCCGCTCAATTAGACAAACATTAAATAATTAGACAACAATGAAAAAGATTATCAATATGAGCCTGATGATGGCTCTCATGACCATACTTATACTTAGTTTCAATGCTTGCGGTAAAGATGACGACAAAGACATGACACCGCCTGTCATCAGTACGGAGGGTATCACCGCCAACCCCGTCAACTGTCAGCAGTATCATCCTGGCGACGTTATCCCATTCCACTACGTGATGAGCGATGACCAAGAGCTTGGTGCCTACAACATCGAGATACATAACAACTTCGACCACCACTCACATAGCACTGAGGCTGACGATCATGATCACGACCACGACATGGGCGAGTGTGACGACGATGACGAACACGAGCATGAACATGAACACAGCGAAGGCAAGGCATGGGCCTATAATCAAGACTTTACCATCCCAGCTGGTCAGCGCCTGTACGACGCACACCACGACATCCAGATTCCTGCCGATGCCACTCCTGGCGATTACCACTTCATGATTCGCCTTACCGACCGTGCAGGCTGGCAACAGCTCCACGCCGTAGCCATCAAGATAGTAGAATAGAGAAATCCTATCCCAGCAGCTCCTTCAGTTTGTTGACATTGCTGCGCGATACGGGGATGGCATCGTGGCTGTGACGCATCACGAGCTGCATGGCTCGGGAATTAGAGGATATTTGCTCCACCTGCCCGAGATTGACCATAAAGGCACGATGACAACGCACGATCATGGGATAAGCCTGCAGCGCGTCTTCCATCTGTTTCATCGTAGCACGGAGCATGTGGGTACACACCTCATTAGCTTGCAGTTGGCACACTTTAACATAGTTGCCAACTGCTTCTATATATAATAGGTCAGAAATCTCGATGGTAACATGTTCATTCGTGTTACCTTCGAGTGTTATCTGTGAATGCGGATTGGCGCTATCCTCCTCTATTATTGGTGAATCCTGGCCTGAATTCTGCAATTTCTTCAGCTGTTCGTTCATGAGTCTGGTCTCCTCCAGTTCTACAGCCAGATAACGGGTACGGAATTTGAATCGCCAATAGAGTCCGATAGCAAAGGAGAGGAATGCAATAATCACCAACGTCTCCAGATAATTGCTTAATGACAGTTTGTTACCCTCTACCATGTCACTCATCGCAAAGTGGCGATAGAGACAAATGAGCAGCGACACCAACGGCGTATTGATACACTGGAAGCGGAGATTGCGACTGATGATATAACTGACGCCACGATCGTAGGAACGAGGCATACGAATCACATATTTCAGAATGATTTCCGTCAGGAAACAACTGAGCAAACCCAATGTGAAGATGCTCAGCAGATGGATATAAGCCTGCCATTGCCAGACTTCGAGTCCGAAGGGCTTAAAAATAGCAATTGCCAACACCATAAAGGCGCAGCTGATGACACGGATAGTGATAGTTTCTTTGTGACCTTGATTCATACTGTCTGCAAAAGTACTAAAAAGAAGTGAAAAGTGAAGAGTGAAGAGTGAAAAATTTGCTTCCGCTCGTCACTTTATGTCCGTTTCATCCCATTTCCATGTCCATTTATCACAAACCTACGCAGAATATCCCAGAAATTTGGAGTGTTTAATGAAACGTCATAACTTTGCACTCAGAAAAGTTTATTTTTATAAAAGTAATAGTTATGAAAACAAGAACGATTATTGGAATTTTGTTGATTATGGCTGGTGCTTGGAAACTGGCCAACATGTGGGGAATCATTGAGAACGACTGGCTGTGGCGCCAGCCCTGGACGGTTTATATTGCTCCAGTCGCATTAATTTATTTAGGTGCTTCGATGATTGTGAACAGTTATCGTCGCGACCCAGACCAGTGGTTGCAGCGTCCGCTACCTATTGGTGAAGACGGTAAGCGCATCTGTTGCAGCGTGCACTATGGCGGCGATGAGTACATCTATCGTGGCGAAGTGTTCCACGGAGCCCGTCTCGACGCTTTCTGCGGCGGCATCCGTATGGACCTGCGAAACGCTACCATTACCGAAGACGAAGAGATAGAGATCCATACCTTCTGTGGCGGTATAGAACTCTTTGTGCCTCAGACAGTGAACGTCGTCGTCAAAAGTCGCAGTTTCATTGGCGGCGTAGGCAACTGTGCTTCAAGAGTCGCAGACAAGGAAGCCCCCTGCCTTCATATCATAGCCAACAACTTTATCGGTGGCGTGGATATTAAAAACTGAAGAACGTTGCAACTTTTTAAAGCATTACAGCGTCAAACGGTAAAAAGAATAAAGATAAAAAGTAAAAAAGATGAAAAAGAGTATTTTTAGGGTGACAGCCCTGATGGCTGTAATGATGATGACGATGACAGCATCAGCTGAAAATAATGACAGTCTCTATGCTGACACAACCATCTGGTATAACCAAACACAACAGCTCAACGGTATTGTAGTAAAAGGACGCCTACCCAAGACCCGTGTCAAGGGCGATGCTATGCGCACCATCGTTGCAGGAACCATACTTGAGAAGGCAGGAACGTTGAGCGACGCTCTGTCGAAGATTCCATCGCTTGAGGCTGAGAAAGATGGGGGCATCAAGGTAATGGGGCGTGGCGCTGCCGAGATTTACATCAATGGTCGCAAGTTGCAGGATGTAAGTGAGCTGGGTCGTATCAATTCCAATCAGATACAGCATGTCGATGTGGTTCAGAATCCTGGTGCACGTTATGCAGCATCGACCAAAGCTGTAGTGCGCATCACGCTGAAGAAGGCTCAGGGCGAGGGTTTCAGTTTTCAGGAAAAAGCTCAGGGCATGTATCGGTATGGCTGGTCGGCAAACAACTTGCTCGACCTTAACTATCGCACAGGTGGACTTGACCTCACAGCATCATTCTGGGCTGGTAGTTATGGCCATAGCAAGAGTTTGCAGGAAGACGATATGTACTACTTGGTGGGCAATGACGAGGTCAATGGTTATTCCAAGCAGGAGACCAGACATAAATGGAAAGGCCTGTTGCCACAGTTGCAGATCAACTATATGATTAATGAGAATCACTGTCTGGGTGCATTTTACAAGTACGACTATCACCCCAGCGACGAATTGACCAGTCAGTTTAATACTGACGAATATCAGAACGGCATCTTCACAGAGCGTTCTGAGAGTGAGGTATGGCAAGACAACCACTTCAAGAAGCACATCTTCAACGCCTATTATAATGGTAAGGTGGGTAAACTGGGCATCGACCTGAACATTGACGGACTGTTTGATGATACAGAGGCTCCTGGACACACCAAGGAACTGGCTTGGGCTGATGGTGCGAAGACTGGTAATTATGCGGTGCGTAACATTGAGAGCAACACCAAGAGTGCCAACAACTTCTGGGCCTCAAAGCTTATCTTCAGCTATCCGCTGCTGAAGGGTAACCTCTCTATAGGTGGCGAGTACTCATATAACCATCGTACCGATGCCTACTCTTTCGAGGCTTCCGAAGCTGTTCCTGTAACCACTACCGACACAGAGATTAACGAGAAGTCGGCAGCAGGATTCGTGGAGTACGGGCGCCAGTTTGGAAAGGTATATGTTCAGGCAGGTCTGCGCTACGAGCACTTGCAGAACGACTACTATAACTTTGGCGTGCGCGATGACGAGGTGTGCCGTAACTATGGCGACTGGTTCCCGACATTAGTCATCTCTGCTCCAATAGGTAAGGTTCAGACATCGATTTCGTATCGTTGCGACATTCAGCGCCCAGCCTACGGCAATCTGACCAGTTCAACAATCTATCTGAACCGCTATGCCTACCAGAGTGGTAACCCCTATCTGAAGCCCATGTACACCAACAGTATTGTGCTAAGTGCAGGCTACAAGTGGATGGGCATCAACATCAACTACAGTCGTGTAAAGGATGAAACAACGATGTCTACAGAACCATATCCTGGTGCAGACGATCCACTCATCTGTCTGGTGCGTCCTGTCAATTCCAAGGAGGACTATCATCAGCTGAGCTTCAATCCATATGCCAGTCCCACTTTTAACTTTTCACTTTTCAATTCTCACTTAACATGGCATCCTTCATGGTTTGTCTATCTGCTCTTCCAGAACTACAAGGCGCCTACTGCCTATGGTACCACCATCACACTCGATCGTCCTTACCTGCACATAGGTTGGGATAACACCATCGAGTTGCCAAAAAGCTGGCGCATCAATGCTGAAATGCGTTTCTCGCCTAAGGGCGATGTAGGCAACTGCCGTCTGATGAAGGCTCAGGGACATCTCGACCTTGGCGTGCAACACGACATCAGCCTGCGTCGTATGGGTTCACTTACCCTCGACCTGCGTTGCAACGACGTATTTAATAGTGACGAGACCAAGGCTACCATTTATGGTCCACGCGAACTGACTGT
>Ga0265300_10001567_pt1 | contig 21240 bp, 23 predicted proteins | sample AusTroGonzalo_MG_FD_193482 | JGI IMG/M metagenome (GOLD analysis project Ga0265300, IMG submission 193482) | Bovine rumen microbial communities from tropical cattle in Woodstock, Queensland, Australia - Gonzalo_03 | ecosystem: Host-associated > Mammals > Digestive system > Stomach > Rumen ...
GCAACAACTACATTTAGCGTTGCTGTATCAAGAAATTTCACTAATCAAAATGGTGAAAGAGAAACTGACTTTTTTAGATGTGTAGCTTGGAGAAAACAAGCTGAAAATATAGCTAAATATTGTCAAAAGGGTTCACAAGTTGCTGTTGAAGGTAGACTTCAAAACAGAAGTTATGATGCTCAAGATGGTACAAAACGTTATGTTACAGAAGTAATTGCAGACAACGTTTCATTCCTAGGATCAAGAGGAGATTCTGGAAATAATAATTCTAGTGCTCCATCAAATATGGGTAATGATGTAGAAGTAAATGATGCATCAGAAGATCCATTTAAAGATTTTGGTGATGAAGTCATTATTGATGATGGCGATTTACCATTTTAATTAAGGAGGAATAAACAATGGCTGAATTTTATCGTAAGAAAAAAAGAATTTGCCAAATGTGTGCTGGTAAAGATGTTGACTATAAAGACGTTCAAATTATAAGCAAATATATTACCGAAAAAGGTAAGATTATGCCTCGTCGTATGACAGGCGCATGTGCTAAACATCAAAGACATATAGCTCAACAAATTAAATATGCACGTTTTATGGCTTTAATTCCATACGTTAAATAATATACAAACTACTCATATGAGTAGTTTTTTTGTTTATTTTTATGTTATAATAATAAGTACAAATTAAGGAGGTATGTTTATGAAAGTAATATTACTTCAAGATGTAAAAAAACAAGGTAAAAAAGATGATATTATCAATGTTTCAGATGGTTATGCACATAACTTTTTAATAAAAAATGGTTTAGCGGTTGCCTATACTGAAACAAGTAAAAATGTACTAGATAAGCAAATACAAAAAAGAAATGATGATGAAGAAAAATTAGTTGCTAGTTTAAATGAAATAAAAAAGAAACTAGAAGATAAAAATATTGAATTTAAAGTTAAAACGGGGAAGGAAGACCAAGTATTTGGAACTATATCTACTAAGCAAATATCTGACAAATTAAAAGAACTTGGTTTTGATATAGATAAAAAGAAAATATCATGTGATACTAATTTAGATGTATTAGGAACACATAAAGTTGATATTAACTTGCATAAGAGGGTTAAATTTCAAATTAATGTAGTTTTAAAGAAGTAGGAGGTAGATTACAATGGCTCAAAGAAAATTACCACAAAATTTAGATGCTGAAATGAGCGTTCTTGGTATATGTTTTTTAAATGAATATGCTCTTGATAAAATATGTGAAGATTTACTTCCTGAAATGTTTTTTGATGAAAAGAATAGAACTATATTTGAAACTATATGTAATTTACATAAAACTAAGGTTGCAATCGACATAACAACTGTTACCGATGATCTAGAAAAAAGAAAAAAATTAAGTCAATCTGGTGGAGTTGATTACATAAGTGATGTAATTGATTCTGTTGCTGTTGCATCTAACTTAGAATACTATATGCAAATAGTAAAAGACAATTATGTTAGAAGAAACTTGATCGATGCAGCAACAAATATTGCAACAAACGCTTATGATGAAGAAAATGTAACAGATTTATTAGATAACGCTGAAAAAGATATATTAAACGTTGTTAAAGCAAGACAAAGTAGTGTATTTGTTCCAATTAGAGAAGTATTAAGAAGAGCTCAAGCAAATCTTGAAGAACTTGCTCAAAATAAAAGAACAGTAACTGGACTAGAAACTGGATTCTATGATTTAGATAAACACACTGCTGGCCTTCATGGTGGAGAAATGATTATTTTAGCCGCTCGTCCTGGTATGGGTAAAACTGCATTTGCCTTAAACATTGCCACAAATGCTGCAATGACTACTGATAAAGCTATAGCTGTATTCAATTTGGAAATGTCAGCTGAAATGCTAGTTAACAGAATGATATCTGCAGTTGGTCAAATAGATTCATATAAGCTTACTACTGGTCAACTTCAAAGCAATGACTGGAAAAGATATAATGAAGCATTAAGTCAACTTGCTGATACAAATATATATATTGAAGATAATGCTGGTATAACAGCATCTGAAATAAGAGCTAAATGTAGAAGACTTGCTAATTCAGAAAAAGGTTTAGGATTAGTTGTTATCGACTACTTGCAGCTTGTTACATCAGGTGGAAGAAGAACTGAATCAAGACAGGTTGAAGTATCAGAAATATCTCGTTCACTTAAAACAATGGCTCTAGAACTTGATGTTCCAGTTATAGCACTTGCTCAGCTTTCACGTAATGCAGAAAAAAGAGAAAATTCTCAACCAATGCTTGCAGACTTGCGTGAATCTGGATCTCTAGAACAAGATGCCGATATGGTTTTATTTATAAATCGTAAAGATTACTATGATGTTAATAAAGATATAAAACAAACAATAGTTCCAGTAGATTTAATAATTGCAAAACATAGAAAAGGTGCAACAGGAAAGATAGATTTATTATTTGAACTTAATATGAGCAACTTCAGAAATGTAGTTCATACAAATAATGAAGGATAAAAAGGAGTTTTAAAATGAAAAATAAAATAATATCATTTCTAATAGTTGCTGTTGTAGCAGTCGGATTATTTGTTTTTACATTTGCTAAAAATAATTATTTTACAGCTAAAAGAATATATCAAGTTTATTTAAATGGTAATAAAATAGGCCTTTTAAATGATGATGATGATTTATATGATCTTATAAATGAAAAACAACAAGAAATAAAGAAAAAATATAATGTTGATAAAGTATACCCTCCAAATAGTTTTGATATTGTTGAAACATATACATATGATGATAAAGTAAATGATGTTGATGAAATATATAAACAAATTGAAGAAGCAGATGATTTTACAATAAAAGGATATACACTTAGAATTCATAAAACTGAAAAAGATGAAGAAACTGGTGAAATTCCTGAAGATATTGTTATTAATGCTATTGATAAAGATATTATTAATGAAGCTCTTCATAACTTTGTTTATTCATTTGTAGGAAAAGAAAACTATAAAAATTATATGAATGGAACCCAACCAGAAATTAAAGATGTTGGTAAAAAAATTCAAAACTTATATTTTAACGATCAAATTACAGTAAAAGAAACAAGAATAAGTGTTAAAGATAGAATCTTCACAGATACTAACTCATTAAGTCAATATTTATTATTCGGTGAAGATATAACAGAACAAGATTATATTGTTAAAGAAGGAGACACAATCCAAAGTGTTTCTGAAAATAACAAACTTAACCCACAAGAATTTTTAATAGCAAATCCAAGATATAGAAGTGAAGATAGTTTATTAACAATTAATGATAAAGTATCTATAGCCCTTATTAAACCAGTTATATCACTTACTGCTGAAATGTATGCTGTTGAAGACGTTGAACAGTATTACGAAAAACAAGTTGTATATGATGAGAATAAACCAATGTCATATTCAAAAGTTACGCAAGAAGGTCAAAATGGTATAACACGTATAACTCAAACTTACAAAGAAGTTAATGGTGAAGCTAATCCTGGCGATGTTATTAACAAAGAAGTTATCAAAGAAAAGGTTAATCAAGTTACAACAAAAGGTAAGAAATCTGAAGTTATTTATGGCAACTTTGTTGATACTGGTGGAGACTGGGCATGGCCAACAAATGGTGGTTATAAACTTACAACAAGATATGAATGGCGTTGGGGTAAATTCCATGAAGCTCTTGATATAGCTTACTTACCTAAAAATTCTCCAGTATATGCTGCTGGTGATGGTGTAGTAGTAACTGCTAAAATGGGAACTGGTAGTGCATGGAGTTTAGGTAATTATGTAGTAATAAGACACCCTAATGGTATTTATACTTTATATGCTCACTTAAATACTATAAGCGTTAGTGCCGGACAAGAAGTAAAAAAAGGAAGAGTACTTGGAGGTATTGGTAGAACAGGACGTGCAACAGGTGATCACTTACACTTTGCCGCTTACAATGGTATGCCATACCAAGGTGGACAACACTTTAACCCAATGCTTCTTTATAAATAATGAAAACATGTGTGTTATCAAGTGGATCAAAAGGTAATTCCACTTATGTTGAAACATCATCTAATAAATATCTTCTTGATCTAGGTAGAAATAAAAAATATATTGTTGATAAGCTTAAAGATATCAACATTAATCCTAAAGATATTGATTATATTTTAATAAGTCATAGTCATGATGACCACATATCAGCTCTTGAATCATTTCTTAAAACTTATCATACTAAAGTATGTGTTACAGAAGAAATGTTAAAAAACATTCCTATACTAAAAAATTATGAAAATCTAATAATTTATGAAGATAATTTGAATTTAGGAGAAGATTTAATTAAAACAATTAAATCTTCTCACGATTCTAATGATTCAAGATGCTTTGTGATTGAAGATGGCCAAAACTCACTTGCGTATGTAACCGACACGGGATACATAAATCAAAAATATTTTAAGAAACTTGAAAATCACGATATATATTTATTTGAAAGTAATCATGATATAGAAATGTTAAATAATGGACCATATCCTGGATGGTTAAAAGCCAGAGTTCTAAGCGATAAAGGACACTTATCAAATATTGCTGCTAGTGTATATTTAGCTAAGTTTATTGGAGATAAAACTAAAAAGATTATTTTAATTCACTTAAGCGAAACCAATAATAATCCTCAAATGGCACTAGATACTATTAATGATATATTTGGTGAGTATGAAATATCATTTAATGATATTTCGTGTGCAAAACAAGATGAAATAAGTGAAGTGGTAAATATATGATAGATATTATTTGTTTAGGTAAAATAAAAGAAAAGTACTTAGTTGAACTAATTGATGATTATAAAAAAAGAATCAGTAAGTATCTAAAGATTAATATTATTGAACTTCAAGATAGTAATAATATTCTTGATGAAGAGAAAAGTATATTAAATAAGTATGATAAAAAAAGCTTCGTTATTCTACTAGATATTGATGGAAATAATATATCTAGTGTAGAGCTTGCTCAAATGATTGATAAAACTTTTATTAATTATCCTAAAATAACATTTATTATTGGCGGATCTAATGGTGTAACCCAAAATATCAAAGATATAGCAAACTATCGTTTATCATTTTCAAAAATGACTTATCCGCATGGTTTATTTAGAGGAATCTTATTAGAACAAATATATAGATCATGTAAAATAAATAACAACGAATCATATCATAAATAAAAAAGCAAATTATATTTGCTTTTTTCATGTTATAATATTAAAAATTAGGTGGTTTTATGGACAAAACATGGAATGAAATACTAAATAAAAAAACTATAAAAAATGAATATGATAACGTGATGCATATAGTTGATAAATTATATAGTGAGAAAGTTATTTATCCAGAATATAAAAATATTTTTAAGGCCCTTGAATTAACCCCATACGAAAAAGTTAAAGTTGTAATTATTGGTCAGGACCCATACCATGGAGAAGGTGAAGCCAATGGTCTTGCTTTTTCGTTAAATGAAAATGTTAAAATAACACCGTCACTAAGGAATATCTTTAAAGAGTTAAAAAATGATTTAAATGTTGATAAAACTAATAAGGATTTATCTTCTTGGGCGGAGCAGGGAGTCCTTTTATTAAACACAATATTAACTGTAGAAAAAGATAAACCTTTATCTCATAAAAATATTGGGTGGGAAAACATAACTGATTATTTAATTAAGTATATAAGCGATAATAAAAATAATGTTGTATTTATACTATGGGGAAATAATGCAATAAAAAAAGAATGTTTAATTAATAATAATAAACATTTAATTTTAAAATCTGTTCATCCATCACCATTATCAGCAAGTAGAGGATTCTTTGGGAGCAAGCCTTTTTCTAAAACAAATGATTATCTTAAAAAAAATAACCAATCAGTTATTGATTGGTCATTATAATTCTTCACTTATTTTCTTTATAGAATCATTAGTTTGATATAAAGGTTTAATCTTTACATGAGCTAATTTAGAAACAATGTTTGTAGGAAATTTTGTATAAAGTTTTGATAATTCTGTCATATTTTTATTGAAGTATGTTTTAGATGCATCTATCTTTTCATTTATTTCATATAAATTTTTTGTTTCTTTTTTTATTTCTTTATGATTTGCAAGTTTTGTATAATCTGAAATTAAGTGACTAACAGTTTCTGCATACTCAGTTAATTTAATATCTTTTTCTTCATTAAATAATTCCATTGAACTAAACTCATTTAAACCGCTTAAATAATCTTTTTTAGCATGTAAAGTTTTTTTCATAGTTTTATTTATTTTTACAAGTAACTCATATTTAGTATCTAAATCTTTACTAATTAGATCATCTGCATACTTAGTTTTATCAAGTAAATATGCAATTTTTCCATAAAGAGCAAAGAACAACAATGATAATATTCCTACCATAATTATTACTACTAAAACTATTATTACCTTTAACATCTTATTATCACCTTAAACAATTATAACAATAATTTTTGTAATTTTGTAGTATAACTTTTTAATATTTTAATTTTTCTAAATAAGGGTTTGTATAGTTAATTGTTTCTTCAAATTCTACGTAATTTAAATAAATCATTCTTATTAAATACCATGCTCCAGTTTTGACATCTCTAATTATTAAATGGTCTCTACCTGCTTGTTCAATAATCCCATCATATATTTTATTTTGCCAAGCTGATGAGTCAGGATATGAAACATATGCTTTTACCTTTTTACCTTTATTAAGCCTTAATATATTTTCAATTAAACTTTGTTCCATTAATAATGTTTGTTCACTTGATATATTACCAGGAGGAGTTTGCTCTGAACCTAAATTATTACTTGGAAATGCTGGATTTTGGAAATAACTACCATTCATTTTTTCACCTCTATAAAATATATGTTTTTGATGATTATAAATTGATAAATTATTAAAAATTCAGTATACTTATTAAAGTAGGAGGATAACATGAAAAGTAGAACGAAGTTATCACATAAGCTTTTTCAATTTATAGTTTTTTTAATAGGAGTGTTTATTCTATCTATTGGATATAACACAATTCTGCTTCCGAATGCAATATCAACAGGTGGAACATCAGGTATCGCAATTGTTTTAAAAGAACTATTTGGTTGGGATACTAGTTTATTTATCCTAATTTCAGGTTTATTTTTACTTGGTATTAGCTTCATATTTTTAGGTAATAAAACTACAAGAAGAAATATTCTTGGAACACTACTTTATCCAGCAATGTTATCTTTAACTGTACCAATGGCTAAATGGATAATTCCTCATTTAAAATTTGATGACTTTTTAGTTTTAATATCAATTGGTGGTGCAATTCTTGGATTAGGTTATGGCCTTGTTTATAGAGCAGGTTATTCAACTGGAGGATTTGACGTAATAATACAATTATTAAATAGATATTTAAAACTTCCAGAAGGAAAAGCGGCCAAAGTTTCAAACTTTATTGTAATCTTTGCATCTTTACCTGTAATTGGTCTTAGAAACGTTGTATATGGTGCCATCATACTAGTAATTGAAGAAGCAATGACTAATAAGATAACAATAGGTGTTTCTGATAGTAAATTGTTCTTTGTATATACAAGAAAACTTGATGAAGTAAGAGACGCTTTAGTTAGAAAAAAGACTGTTGGATTTACGATTATACCAACAATTGGTGGATATTCTCATTATAAGGGACAAATGTTAATGTGTGTTGTTTCAACAAGAGATTATTACGCTTTTAGGGAAATCGTTTTAGATATCGATCCAAATGCCTTCTTTGTAATTGATGATTGTTATGAAGTAAATGGTGGATTTAAAAAACAGCATTTACCATTTTTATAAGAGTAAAAAGATGTTATAATATTAAGATAGTGGTGATAATATGAAATTTATAGAATTAAAGAATTGTTATAAAACATATCCAAATGGTGTAACAGCTTTAGCTGATGTAAATTTGGAAATAGAAAAAGGAGAGTTTGTATTTATCATTGGTCCAACAGGATGTGGTAAATCAACTCTTATGAAACTTCTTTATAGAGAAGAAAAACCTACAAAAGGTAATGTACTTGTTGGTGGTATAAAAGTTGAAAGACTAAGAAATAGAAAAGTATATAAACTTAGAAAAAAATTAGGTATTATATTTCAAAACTATAGATTGCTTCCAAAACAAACCGTATATGAAAATGTAGCTTTTCCTCTTTCAAGTGAAGGAATAAAAGATAGTTTAATTAGACCTAAAGTAATTAAAGCTTTGGAAAGAGTTGGACTTAAGGATAAATTAAAATCTTTTCCTGATGAACTATCTGGTGGAGAACAACAAAGAGTTTGTATAGCACGAGCTATTGTTAATGAACCAAAACTATTATTATGTGATGAACCTACAGGAAACCTTGATCCAAAAGTATCAAAGGAAATCATGGACTTAATAGCATCAATAAATAAGAAATTAGGAACAACAATAATTATGGTTACACATGATTCTCAAATAGTTAACAGAATGAAAAAACGTGTAATTTCAATAAATAATGGTGTTATTACAAATGATGTTATGAAAGGAAAGTATAAAGAAAATGAAAGCAATTAGAGTTTTTATAAGAAGTTTTAAAGAAGCTTTCAAAAGCGTCTTTCGTAATTTTAGCTTAAGTGTAGCATCAGTAACATGTACAACTATTACACTTGTTTTAGTTTCAATAGCTGCATTAATATCATATAACATTAATAATGTTACTAATAAGCTTGAAAATGAATTAACAATTGTTGTTTATCTTGAAAAAGATACAACTGATGAACAAGCTAAGGCACTAGAACCAGAACTAAAGAAAATTAAAAATGTTGAATCTGTTAAATTTAAAAGTAAAGATGAGTGGAAATTTGAAATGCAAAACTACTCAACTACTTTAAATAGCACACTTTCTTATCTTCAAGAAAACCCACTTTTAAATTCTTATGTTGTTAAGGTAAAAAATGTTAAGGATTTAAGAAAAACTGCAGAAGAAATCAAAAAGCAAGAAATTGTTAGAACAGCAAAATATGGCGAAAATATGGTTGATCAGTTAGTTACTGTATTTGATGTCGTAAAAAGAGTAACAATAATTATTGTTCTTGCATTAGTATTAATTACAGCATTCTTAATTAACAATACTATTAAACTTACAATCTTCTCAAGAAGAAGTGAGATTGAAATTATGAGATTGGTTGGAACAAGCAACTATGCTATAAGATTACCATTTATTTTTGAAGGATTGTTCCTTGGAATAATTGGTTCAATCATTCCAATAATAATTACAATATATGGATATATAATTGCATATACAAGACTTGATGGCCATTTATTTAGTAAGATGATATCACTTGTAAAACCATTCCCATTTGTATTATTTGTATCATTATTCTTAATTATTATCGGGGCATGTGTAGGTGTTTTCGGAAGTTATAAAGCGGTTAGAAAGTACCTAAAAGTTTAATGATGAAATTAATGAAGAATTTATTAAAATGTAGTTTTTCAGTTTTATTAGTATTATCAATGTTTTTATTTCCTCTTAATGGAAATGCAAAAACCGCTAATACATTAAGAGAGTTAAGACAAGAACTTGCAAACTTACAAGCACAAAAGAAGGCTAATGAAAATGCAAAACAAGCATCACAAGCTGAAATTAAACAAAAAAATGAGGCTATACACAACGCCTATCATGAAATAGAAGTTGCAGAAGGAAAAATTGAAGCAGCTAAAATAAAAGTTGAAGAATCTAAAACTGAAATTGAAAAAGTTACAAAAGATACAGTAGAGATTCTTGAATATATGCAAATTATGAGTGGAGATAACGCATACTTTGACTATATATCTGAATCTGGTTCATTAACTGATATGATGATGCGCTTGTCAGCTGTTGATCAAATTTCTGAATATAATAAGGAACAATTACAAAAATTGGAAGCCCTAATTAAAGAAAATGAACAATTACAAGTAGATATGGCAAACTATGAAAAACAGCTTAATGAAAATATTTCATCATATGAAAGTCGAATTAAGAGTCTTGATGCAAAACTATTAGACCTTGCCGAAATTACAGACGATATTGATGATCAAATTAAAAACCAAAAGGCATTAATTGATTATTATGAAGCATATGGATGTAAGGAAGATGAAGATCTAGTTAAGTGTGTATCTGTTGCTAATAACTCAGGATGGTTAAAACCTCTTAAAAAAGGTAAAATAACTAGTCCATGGGGATACAGAATTGACCCAATTAAAAATACATATCGTTTCCATAATGGTATTGATATTGCAGGAAATCCAGAAGGTACTCCAGTATATCCTGCTGCAAGCGGAACTATTGCTGGTATTACAAGAAAATCAAGTTGTGGAGGAAATGAAATATTTATCCACAGTTATGTTAATGGACAAGCATATACAACATATTATTTCCATTTATTAACAATAAATGTTAAAGTAGGAGATGCTGTATCAACTGATACTGTAATTGGTACCGTTGGTGGTGGCTCTGGAACAAAAGGATGGGATAGATGCTCAACTGGAGCTCACTTACACTTTGGTGTTTCAAAAGGATTTTATCTAGGTGGTGGTAAAGATGGATACTCGTCTTATTCAACACTTGTATCAAGAAGTATGAATCCTCCAGGAATGCCTGCTAAGGGAGCTTGGTTCTATAGTAGAACTCAGTGGTTTAAATAGAAACAATGATGAAGAATATGGATAATAACTATATTCTTCATTTTTTTTAACTATTATGATAAACTTTTAATAGTGATATGTATGAAAAAGATTGTAATTTTTGGTGGAGGTAGTGGGTTATCTCAACTACTAAAAGGTTTAAAACTATTTCCATTAGATGTAACTGCAATAGTTTCTGTTTCGGATAATGGAAGAAGCACAGGCCTTCTTCGAAAAGATTTTAATATTCCCGCTGTTGGTGATATAACAAAAGTTATGCTTGCTATGTCTGATGCTAATAAGGATGTTATAGATTTATTAAATTATAGATTTACTAGTTCAAGCAGTATTGAAAGTCATTCAATTAAAAACTTAATGCTTACAGCATTACTTGATTTAAAAGGAAATTTTAATGAGGCATTACCGGTGCTTTCAAAAATGTTAAGTGTTAAAGGTAGAGTCCTACCTTTAACAGAAGCATCTGTTGATTTAGTGGGAATAACTAAATCTGGAAAAGAAATTATTGGTGAAGAAGAGATAACTTACTCTAAAGAACGAGTTATTGATGTAAAATACTCTAAAAATTTTAAGGTAAATAAAGATGTTATAAATGCGATTAAGGAAGCTGATTTAATTCTTTTCTCATCAGGAAGTTTGTTAACAAGTATCTTTCCTCATATAATTGTTCCGAGCGTTGTTGATGAAATAAATAATAGTAGAGCAAAAACAATGTATGTTTGTAATTTAGTAACTCAACCAGGAGAAACAAATGGGTTTAAAGTTAGTGATCATGTTAAAATGCTTCAAAAACACTTAGGAAAAGATGGTGTCAATATTGTCCTTGCCAACTCTGGGAACATAAGTAAGGCAATAGCAAAGAAATATTCAACTAGTGAACAAAAAGATCCAGTTATTTTGGATGAAGATAAATTGCAAAAGATGAATGTTGAAGTAATAAAAGAAAATCTTATATCTATTGAAGATGACATAATCAGACATGATTCATTAAAAACCGCTTATCTAATATTTAAATATTTAATGGAGGAGGAATAAAAATGTCATATACTTCCAAAGTTAAAGAAGAAATATTTAATATTGATGGTGATATAAATTATAAGAAATATTTTCTTAAATCTTTTATTAAATACGCAGGTAGATATAGTGATGATACCCTATCGTTCACTTTTGAAAACCCAACAATAGCAAGACATATTTATAACTTAATTAGAGAAATATATACTGTTAAACCTGGTATACTTATTCGTATACAAAAAAGATTTAAAACAAAGCAAATATATACATTGTCACTTAGAAATAATTTAAATGAAATATTATCATCATGTAATATAGTTATAAAAAATGGAAAATTACATAATGATCTAATTGATCTTAAAACTCCTGAAGAAATAAAGTCATATCTAAAAGGAACATTTATAGCATGCGGATCTTTAACGGACCCTAAAAATAGTTATCATCTAGAACTAGTTTTTTCATCAAAAAAATCTGCAGATTTTATTTCAAATATGTTCCATGAGTTTAATATAAATTCAAAAGTTATTAAAAGAACTAATAAATACATGGTTTATATTAAATCATCAGAAGAAATAAGTGATATATTAAAAATCTTTGAAACTAATAATGCTTTATTTTATTTTGAAGAGGTAAGAACTGAAAAAGATCATATTAACATGGTTAATAGACTTAACAACTGTGAACAAGCTAATCAAGATAAAACAATAAAGACAGGTATTAATCAATTAAATGATATAAATTATTTGAAAGAAAATGACTTATTAACACTACTTGATGAAAAAACACAATTGATTATTAACTATAGAGAAAAATATCCGGAACTTTCGTATCAAGAACTTGCTGAGGTTGTAAGCTTGGAAAGTGGATATAGAATAAGTAAGTCAGGAATAAATCATCATTTTATTAAAATGAGAGAATTAGTTGAAAAACATAAAAATAAAAATACGGTTTAAATGATTTCATCAATTAAACCGTATTTTTTTGCTTCTTCAGAAGATAAATAAAAATCTCTTTCAGTATCTTTCTCAATTTCTTTCATGTTTTTTCCTGTATTTATCGAAAGAATATTATTTAATTTATTTCTCGTTTTTATTATGTGCTCTGCAACTATCTTAATTTCAGTTGCTTGTCCTTCAACCCCACCAAGTGGTTGATGAATCATTACTTCAGAGTTTTTCAAAGAATATCTTTTTCCTTTCTTCCCAGCAGAAAGTATTATTGCAGCCATAGATGCTGCTATTCCAACACATATTGTTTTAACATCACTATTAATATAATTAATGGTATCAAATATTGATAAACCAGCACTTACAGATCCACCGGGAGAGTTGATATAAAGAGATATGTCTTCATTTGATATATTATCTAAATAAAGAAGTTCAGATATTATTAAGTTTGCAGTGCTATCATTAATTTCACCGCTTAAAAATATAACTCTGTTATTTAATAAATGTGAAAAAATGTCATAAGCATAGTCTTTGTGTATATCATGTTCAATAATTGTTGGAATCAAATTTATCACCAGTACTATTATATATATTTAAAAAATAAATATGTAAAAAAGAATGTGATAAAATGCTTTTTTGTGATACAATAAATAAGAATAGGGGAAAACGTATGAACGAGGTCAAAATAACATTTAGTGATGGTACTGTTAAAAGCTATCCAAAGGGTACGAAATATGAAACCATAGCTTCTGATTTTCCAGGTAGCTATCCATATGTCGGCGTTAAAATTGATAACGTTGTTTTTTCGCTTGCAGATGAAGCTAATGAGGATGCCTCTATAGAGTTCATTGACTTTTTGGATCCAGTTGGTTCTAAAATGTATAAATGCGGATTAGAGTTCATACTTGAAGTTGCATTAAAAGAATTATATAAAGATGCTGAAATCTTTTTTCTTCATTCTCACCCAAAAGGTGTTTATGCTGAAATTGTATATAACGAAGTATTAAGTGAAGAAGACATAAAAAAAATTAAAAGCAAAATGTTTTCTATAATTAATGCAAATAAACCTATAAAAAAATTTAATGTTACAAAAAAAGATGCTATTAAATATTATCAGGAACATGGTTATGAAGAAAAATCTAGTAACATTCAAAACTTTGCAGAAAATATTGTAACATTTTATATTATTGATAATTACGTTAATTATTTCTACACAGAAATGCCAAACAATACAGGAATAATGAAACTTTATGATATAAAATATATTGGAAATAATAAAATAGTAATTTTATTGCCAAACAAATTTACTAATGGTAGAGTTCCTGAATACGTAAAGTATGATGGTATTATTGGTAGTTTTGAAGAATATCAAAACTGGCTTAACGTAGTTAATAAAAGATTTTTATGTAACATTAATAAAGATATATCTAATAACGAAATTAGAGACTTTATAGATGTTAGTGAAATAAAATTCAATGAGGAAATAAGAAAAGTAGTTAAGGATGTTATGGCCAGAGATAATGTTAAATTCGTTATGATTGCTGGCCCATCATCATCTGGAAAAACTACTACTACAAAAAGATTAAAAACATATTTTGATAGTTGTGGTTATGATACAATTGTAATATCTACAGATGATTATTTTGTTGATAGAAGAAATAATCCAAAAGATGAAAATGGTAATTATGATTTTGAATGTCTTCATGCTGTTGATATAGATAGATTAAATAGAGATATAAAATCACTAATTGAAGGAAAAGAAGTTGTTTTACCAATATATGATTTTGTGTCAGGAACTGGTACTCAAAATGGTAAAAGAATTAAGTTTACTGAAAAAACAATTGTTCTAATAGAAGGATTACATTCTTTAAATGATGATCTAGTACCAGTAATTCCAAATTACTTAAAATATAAAGTATATATTAGTCCATTTATTGGAGTTAATATAGATAGACATAACTATATATCTACAACTGATCTAAGATTAATTAGAAGAATTGTTCGTGATAACAGAGTAAGAGGTAAGAAAGTTGAAGATACAATTAGTTATTGGCAAAAAGTAAGAAGTGGTGAAGTAAAATATATATTCCCATACATCCATCAAGCAGATATAGTACTTAATACAGCACTTAATTTTGAAATAGGTGTGCTTGAGGTGTATGCAGTTCCATTATTATTATCAGTTGGAATTGATTCACCATATTATGAAGAGGCAAGAAGACTTTTAAATTTCTTAAGGGAGTTTTGCCCAATACCAAGTGAATATGTTAGTAAAGACTCAGTTTTAAGGGAGTTTATAGGAGGAGAATAATATATGATAAAAGTAGCAATAAACGGATTTGGTAGAATAGGAAGAATAGCATTTAGACAAATGATTGTTGATGCTGATTTTGATATCGTTGCAATTAACGATTTAACAAGTGCAGAAGATTTAGCATATTTATTAAAATATGATACAAATCATAGAGCTTTTCATGAAGATGAAATTACATTTGAAGGTGACGAAATTGTAATTTGTGGAAAGAAAAGAGTAAAAGTGTATGCTGAAAAAGATCCAGCAAATCTTCCATGGAAGGAATTGGGTATCGATTTAGTTTTTGAATGTACTGGTTTATTTACTGATAAAGAAAAAGCAAGTGCACACATAAAAGCTGGTGCAAAAAAAGTAATCATATCAGCACCTGCAAAAGGAGATTTAAAAACAGTTGTTTATAATGTAAATGATAATATTCTTGAATCAAGTGATGAAATCATTTCTGGTGCATCTTGCACAACTAACTGTTTAGCACCTGTTTGTAAATTAATTAATGATAAATTTGGAATCGAAAAAGGTTTTATGACAACAGTGCATGCATATACAAATGATCAAGCAACTCTTGATATAGCACACAAAAAAGGAATAAAAGCAAGACGTGGTAGAGCATGTGCAGCAAATATTGTTCCAGCAACTACTGGAGCTGCATCAGCTATAGGACTTGTAATTCCAGACTTGCTTGGTAAACTTGATGGAAATGCTGTTAGAGTTCCTGTTAGTGATGGATCGCTAATAGATGTAACTCTTGAATTAAAAACTAATACAACTATAGAAGAAATTAACAAATTATTTGAAGATAATAGATCTGAAACTATTGATATTACATATGACCCTATTGTTTCTTCAGATATATTAGGAAAGAAATTAGGAGCACTTGTTGATGGACTGTCAACAAATGTAATTACTGTTAATGACAAGCAATTAGTTAAAATAATAGCTTGGTATGATAATGAGTTTGGTTATACAGCTCAAATGCTAAGAACTGCAAAAGTAATGTTTAAATAATTACGGAGGTAAGAGGAATATGAAAAATATTCAAGATATAGATATTAATGGAAAAACTGTCATCTTAAGATGTGATTTTAATGTTCCTCTTAAGGATGGACAAGTTGATGATGATTCAAAATTAGTTAAATCATTAAAAACTATAAACTATATTGTTGATCATAATGCCAGAGTTGTTATATTAAGTCATTTAGGTAGAGTTAAAACAGAAGAGGATAAAAAAGGGAAATCACTTCAAGTAGTTGCAGAATACTTAAAAGTTTTACTTCGAAAAGATGTTATCTTTATGCCTAAAACTAAAGACTTAAATTTAGATAGTGATATTAAAAATACACCTCTTGGTTCAATTATAGTATTAGAAAATACAAGATATGAAGATGTTCCAAATAAATTGGAAAGTTCAAATAATGAAAAACTTTCAAGATATTGGGCATCCTTGGGTGATATTTTTTGTTTAGATGCATTTGGAAGTGCTCATAGAGCTCATGCATCAACAGCAGGAATTGGTAGTTATATTCCTTCTTGTTTAGGTTTTTTGATGCAAGAAGAAATGGAAAACTTATCTTATTTAGTTAATGGACCTGAAAGACCGTTCACAATCCTTATGGGTGGAGCAAAAGTAGATGATAAGATAAAGTTAATAAAGAATTTATTACCTAAATGTGATTATTTTCTTGCAACAGGCGGTATTGCTAATTCATTTTTAAAAGCATTAAGGTTCCCAATTGGATCATCTCTTGCAACAGATGATGATTCAATTATTAGTACTTTAAGAAGTTTAATTCTTGAAAACAAGAATAAAATAGTTCTTCCGATTGATGCAACAGTAGGAAGTACATATGATGATAATTATGCTAGATATCGTTTGATTAGTGAAGTTGGAACAAATGAAATAATATATGATATCGGTATTAAAACAATAAAAAAATATAAAATAGCTATAGATAAAAGTAAAACTATATTTGTTAATGGAACATGTGGCATGTATGAAGACAGCAAATATGCAAATGGAACAATGCAAACTTTTAATAATCTAGCAATGAGTAATGCTTCAATTTATGTTGGTGGTGGTGACTCAGTCGCAGCTGCCAAAAAGTTAGGTTTTGAAGGCAAATTCAAATATTTATCATCAGGTGGAGGAGCTACCTTGGAATTTTTAGGTGATGGTAAATTAGAAGCTGTAGAATATTTAAAGGAGCATTCAAAATGAAAAGGATAATGCTTAATCAAAAGTCAGGAATGAGCTATAGTGATATAAAAACATATGTTACTGATTTAAAAGTATATCAAAATAGATTTCAAATATTTCCATCAAGTATATACATAGAACAATTTGTATCTTCTGGATATAATGTTGGAATACAAAATATTGCAGAATTATCTGTTGGAAATCAAACTGGAGAAATAACTGCTTCTCAAGCTAAATCATGTGGAGTAAAAAGTACTATTATTGGTCATAGTGAAAGAAGAATCAATCAAAAAGAGGATTCAAATATACTTATTAACAAATTTAATGAAGCTATAAATAGTAAATTAAATATTATTTATTGTGTTGGTGAAAGTTTAGTCGATTACAAACTTAAAAATACTTCATCATATATATATTCTGAACTTAATGACGTAATAGGAAAAGTAAAAATACCAAAGAATATAGATTTATGCATAGCTTATGAACCTATCTGGGCTATTGGTTCAGGCCTAACCCCAACTAATTATGAAATAAGTGAAGTAACTAAATTAATAGACGATTACCTTAATAAAAATAATATAAAAGCAGATGTTTTATACGGTGGATCAGTTAATGAAAAGAACATTGATGAATTACTAAAGATTGAGAATTTAGATGGATTTTTAATAGGTGGTGCATCAAATCATTCTGATAAAGTGATAAAAATATGTGAATCTGCAATCAATTCGACAAAATAGTGTAAAAATTGACAAAGTTTGACAAAACTTGTCAATTTTTTTTCTTTTATATTGTCGGATAATTATATATAATGGAATTGCGTGCAGTAAAAAAGTTAAGGAGAGAAAAGATGAAAAGCGCATACAGATTACTTGTTGTTGATAACGATATTAACACAACTAATCAAATTAGAAACTATTTTAGTAGTCACGCAGTAATGAATGTTGTTAAAGTTATATCAGATGGAAAGGAAGCTTTAGAGTATATAAGAAGATACAATAACGAATTTGATTGTATCATTATGGATTTAATACTTCCTAATATTGATGGCGTAACAATAATAGAAAAAATGAAGGATTTAAATATAAATACAAAGATATTTATATTAACTGGTTATAAAGACACAACTATTCTAAGAAACATGTCTAAATATGATGTAAGTTATTACATGATGAAACCGTTTAGTTTAGAAAGCTTAGAATTAAGACTTAAGGATGTCTTAATAAGTGAAACTGTACCTAATAGAACTAGTGAAAATACAAAAAGAATTACAAAAATGTTGCATACTTTAGGAGTACCATCACATATAAAAGGTTATTTGTATATTAGAGAAGGTATAGATTTAATGATGAGTAATCCAGACATGCTTGGTGGTATTACGAAGGAAATATATCCAGAAATAGCAAAGAAATATAATACAACACCATCAAGAGTTGAAAGAGCTGTTAGACATGCAATTGAAATAAGTTGGAATAGAGGAGACTATGAAACCATGGAAGAAATATTTGGTCATAGTGTCGATTATGATAAAGCAAAACCAACAAATTCAGAATTCATTGCTACAATTGCTGATCATCTTAAAATGGATACTGTTAATAACTAACAAATTAAAAATATGCACTCTGGCATTATCTTTAATTTGTTTTTTTATTTGTAGTATGTTATTATGTTTGCGAAGGTGAAAGTATGAAAAAAATCCTGACAATTATATTGGATGGTTTTGGTTATAGAGAGCAAGAAGAGGGTAATGCTATTAAAGCCGCTCGTATGAAAAACTTCGAAAATTTATGGAATGCTTATCCACATACTACTATTTCAGCATCAGAAGAACCGATAGGTTTAAGAAAAGGACAATTTGGTAATAGTGAAATCGGGCATACTACTATTGGTGCTGGAAGAATTGTTTTACAAAATGAATCACTTGTTGATAACCTATTTGAAAATATGGATGATAATTTAACATTTCAAATGTTAATTGATTATACAAGAAGCAATCCAGATAAAGCCGTTCATTTAATGGGACTTTGTTCAAACGGACTTGTTCACTCTGATATGATGCACTTTATAAAACTTTATAATAGATTAGTTGATAATGGAGTTCATAATTTATATTTCCACTTAGTAACTGATGGTAGAGATACTGCAGTTGATTCAGCTTATGAATATATAAGTAAGATAGAAGAGGCAATCAAAGAAAGAGAAGTTGGTTCTATAGCAACTCTTTGTGGTAGATATTATGCCATGGACAGAGATAAAAAATGGGATAGAACAAAAATATATTATGAGTTAATTACAAAAGGTCACGGTTATGAATTTAAAACGGCTAAAGATGCAATAGATGCATCATATAGAGAAAATATTACTGATGAATTTATTCAACCAATTTTATTAGATAAAAAAGGTATGATTAAAGATAATGATAGTGTTATCTGGATAAACTATCGAGCTGATAGAGGAAAACAAATAATATCAACACTTACAGATGTTAGTTTTGATGAATTTCAAACTAATCGTTACGAAAATCTTAATGTGTATACTTTCTTTCCACTTGATAAAACAATTAAGACAAGAAACTTTTTACCGACTAATCAAGTTGAAAATCCACTAGGTGTTTACTTATCCAATTTGGGATTAAGTCAAGCTAGAGTTGCTGAGACTGAAAAATATGCTCATGTTACATATTTCTTTGATGGAGCCTTTAATGGTAAATTAGAAAAATGTGATAAATATTTAATACCATCTCCAAAAGTTGCAACGTATGATTTAAAACCAGAGATGAGTGCTGTTGAAGTAACTAAAAAGACAATTGATTGCATGCAAAAAGATTATGATTTTATTTTAGTTAATTTTGCGAATCCTGATATGGTAGGACATACAGGAGATTGGAATGCGGCAGTTAAAGCATGTATAACAATCGATGTGTGTTTAGGAAAACTGTTAGAAGTTGCTGAAGATAACTTCTATAAAATAGTTCTTCTTGCTGATCATGGAAATGCTGACATCATGTATGATGAAAATAATGAACCGGTAACAACACATACGTTAAGTAAAGTTCCATTCATTATTACAGATCCAAAAGTAAAATTAGCGCAAGACGGAAGTTTAATTAATGTTGCACCTACAATTCTTGAATATATGGATATTGCTGCACCTAAAGAAATGGCAGATACTCCTAGTTTAATTACAGGATATAATGATTAATAAAAACTGGTTATATGTACTTTACGTATAATCAGTTTTTTTGATGCTAAAAAATTCATATTTTTCCCTTGATTTTCGTAAAATATCTTGTTATAATTGATTTTGTATGACTGCTTAGATGTGCAAGGTTGCTGATACACTAGGGTATGTTGTTCGATACTCAAATTAAAATCAGGTTAATTTGCTACGGAGCGAGCCTATACTAGATATAGACGAAAGGAGAACAAGAAAATGGCTAATACTAAAGTTCGTATTAATTTAAAAGCATATGACCACAGACTACTTGATATAGCTGCTGGTAAAATTGTTGAAACAGTTAAAAGAACTGGTGGAATAGTATCTGGTCCAGTACCTCTTCCAACAGAGGTTCAAAAATATACAGTTTTAAGAGCTGTACATAAATATAAGGACGCTAGAGAACAATTCGAAATGCGTACTCATAAAAGACTTATTGATATTAAAGACCCAAGTAAAGAAACAATTGATGCTTTAACTCACTTAGATTTACCAAGTGGTGTAGATATCAATATCAAATTATAATTTTAAAAAATAAAGGAAGGAAAGCAAAAGATGAAAGGAATCTTAGGACGCAAAGTTGGAATGACTCAAGTGTTCACTAAAGATGGATCACTAATTCCTGTTACAGTTGTTGAAGTTGAACCAAACGTTGTAATGCAAGTTAGAACTCCAGAAAAAGATGGATACTCAGCTATTCAATTAGGCGTATTTGACAAAAAAGAAAAAAATGCTACAAAAGCTAGCATTGGCCGTGCAAAAAAAGCTGGTACAAACCCTAAGCGCTTCTTAAAAGAAATTCGTGACGTAGAAGCTAGTTACAATATTGGGGATAAAATTGGTGCTGAAATCTTCGAAGTAGGAGAAGTTGTAGATGGAACTGGA
>Ga0265300_10001572_pt1 | contig 21199 bp, 15 predicted proteins | sample AusTroGonzalo_MG_FD_193482 | JGI IMG/M metagenome (GOLD analysis project Ga0265300, IMG submission 193482) | Bovine rumen microbial communities from tropical cattle in Woodstock, Queensland, Australia - Gonzalo_03 | ecosystem: Host-associated > Mammals > Digestive system > Stomach > Rumen ...
TCACGAACATAGCCATCGAGTTCGCCGTGCGCGAGTCGTTGCGCCCGTTGTAGATCGTCGTGTAGACGATGTCGGTGCGTCCGTTGTACTTGGCGAGCGCAAAGCCGAAGGCGGCGTTGAAGAGCGCGTTCGCCGAGCCCCCTGTTCGGTCGCAGAACCTCCTCACGTCGTCCGCCAAAAGGCCGTACTTCCGCTCGATCACGTCGACGCCGGCCTTCAAGCCTTCCTGCGCGTAAGGCGGCAGGGCGTCCGGCTCGCAACCGCCGAAGACGGCGTCGTAGTGGGCCTTCGCTTGCACGAGACGATCGGTCTTGAGCGCCGCCTCCTCGTCGAGCGCCACCTCGTAGCCCGTGTAGGTCTCGGCCTCTGGCGTCTCGCCCGCATACGCGCGGCTCACGTCCGCGAAGAACACGCCTTCCGACGCGCCGTCGCTCACGATGTGGTGGAAGTCTGCAAACAGGTAGGCGCCGCCGGGAACCTGGTAGATCTCGATGCGGTAGAGGTCGTCGGCAAAGAGGTCGAAGGGCCTCACGAGCGCCTTCGCCTCTGGCACGGGGCCCGCCACGACCCGCACCTCGGCAAGGGCCTCGTCGCGGCGCTCGGCCCGGACTGCGCCCGCCTTGCGCACGATGTGCGTCTTGACGTACGGATGCGCGTCAAGGGCCTTGCGGCAGGCTGCGGCGAGCCGCTCCACGTCGATGCCCGCCGGCAGCTTCACCAGCATCGGGATGTTGTAGATCGTAGTTCCCGGGTGCGCCTGGCATTCGACGACGATGCCCATCTGCGTCTTGGTGAGCGGATAGTCCCCCTGCCGCGCGTACGCGACGGTCTCCGCGCCGCCCGCAAGAAACGCCTCGAACGCGCGCACCGTGTCGTTCGCCTTGATGTCGGCGAGCTTGACGGGACGTTTGAAGGCCTTGCCGAGCGCGACGTTGAGCCGCACCGAACCGATTGACGTAAGGCCCACTTCGTAGAAGGAGTTGTCGATGCCGAAGGCGCGATGGCCGAGCTCCTGCGCGACGAGATCGAAGATCTTCCGCTGCATCTCGTTTTCCGGCGGCTTCACGTCGACGAGCTTGCGCTCTGGCTTCGGGAGCGCGCGCTTGTTGACCTTCTGGTTCTGGTTGAGCGGAATCTTCTCGATCTGCATCGTCACCGCCGGCACCATGTAGGGCGGCTTCTCGGCGCGGATGAACGCGTTCATGGCCTCGACGTCGATCTTCGCGTCGCCGACCACGTAGGCCGCGACGAACTTGCCGCCCGCCGGATCGTCAAACGCGGCGACCGTCGCGTCCTTCACGCCTGGGAAGCGGCGGACCACTTCCTCGACTTCCGAAAGCTCGATGCGGAAGCCTCTCACCTTGACCTGCCCGTCGCGGCGCCCCACGAACATGATCGTGCCGTCGGAAAGGAACTTCACGATGTCGCCGGTGCGGTAGATGCGCGAATAGTCGGCCGCCGCGCGACCGCCGCAGTCAGCGACAAACGGATTCGCGCCGAACGCCGCCGCCGTCTTCTCGGGGTTGTTGAGGTAGCCGCGCGAGACCTGCGGACCGGAAATCCACAGCTCGCCGGGAACGCCCGGCGGCAGACGCCGGCCGCGCTTGTCGACGACGTAGGCGCGAATGTTGTCGAGAACCTTGCCGATCGGCATGTGCCTGTAGAGACGCTCCACATTCTGGCAGGTCACGTACACCGTCGTCTCGGTCGGACCGTAGATGTTGGCCAGCGTGAAGCCCTTCGGCGGCTCCAGCGGCACCAGCGCCTCGCCGCCGACCCCGAGCCACTTCAGGGACGGCGCCGTAACGGCCTGGGCGAACGCACGCCCGACCTGCGTCGTCATGAACGCATGGGTGATGCCGTGCCGGACGAAATAGGCGTCGATCGCCGGGATGTCGAGGCGGATCGACTCGTCGATAACATGGATAGTCCCGCCCGCCGTCAACGTTGGATACTGATCCATCATGTTGGCGTCGAACCCGTAGCTCGCATATGCCATCGTGCGCGCTTCGCCGTCCAGGCCGATCGCCCTGCGGTGATACGCGCAGAACGCCATCAGGTTGCCGTGTTCGAGCACCGCGCCCTTGGGCTTCCCGGTCGTACCCGAGGTGTACAGGATAATGAAGGCGTCCCCCGGCTTGATCCCCTTGCCGTCGTACGCCTGCCGTTCTTTTCCCGGCGCTCCCAGCCCCTCCAGATCCTTCAACGTCACCACCGGCCCCTTGTACCCCGGAATGCGGCCCAGCAGCGTCTCGTCGGCGATGACGAGCTTCACGCCCGCGTCGGCGATCATGAACTCGAGCCGCTCCGGCGGATAGGAGGGATCTAGCGGCTGGTACGCCGCGCCCGACTTGAGGACGCCCATGGACGCCGTCGTCATCCACACGCAACGCGGAATCAGGATCGACACGAAGTCTCCCTTGCCGATGCCCTTCGCGTTCAGGAACGACGCTATGCGGTCGGACTGCTCGTCGACCTCGCGATAGGTCAGCGTCGTGTCGAGATGGACGACGCACGGATGGTCGGGCCTCGCCTTCGCCTGTTCGCGAAAGAGCTCGACGACCGTCTTCTCGCGGTCGTACGGGACTTCGGTCTCGTTGTTCTTGTCGAGCAGCTTCAACGTCGCCTCGTCGCAAAGCGCGAGGTCGGCCAGCTTTCCGCCGGCACGGAGCCCCTTCAGCACAGTGACGAAGACATTGAGGAAGCTCTCGACCGTCTCGGGACGATACGAGCTCTTCCTGTAGGTGACTGAGAAGCGGTAATGTCCTTTATGGTCCAACAGCACCATCATGACGAATTCGCCGGGCTGCTGGAGGAGTCCTAGATTTTCGCTGGCGCAGACCTTGCCGTCGATGACGGTCTCCTGCCAGACGCCGGCGTTGTAGACGTAGCAGAACCGGTCGGAGATGCCGTAGTCCTTCGCGAGGTCGAGGAACGAATAGAAATCGTATTTGCGCTCCTCGCGGAAATCCGCCTGCACGCGCTTCATGAAGTCGAGACAGGTCTCGTCGTCCGACTTCGCCCTCTCGACCTTGATCGGCAGCGTCCGCACAAACATGCCGTGGGCCTTCTCGTAGCGCTTGTCGGTCCGTCCGTGAGTGCCCATGGTGAACAGCCCCTCGTCCGCGCCTGCGAAGGCGGCGGTCGTGTAGCCGAAGGCGGCCATCATGAGCGTATTGGGCGTAACGCCGTTCGCCCTGGTCCATGACGCAATCTTGTCAACGGACAGCTCGGCGTCGAGAACAGTCCGTTCGCAAAGCGCCGAGCCCACGTCATCCGTCTCCGCATCGCGCTCGACTCCGCACTCGCACTCCGATCCGCCGAAGCGGTTCTCGAACCAGGCCTTCGCCTCGGCATAGGCCGGCGTCGCCTTTGCCTTCGCGTCCTCCTCTACCTTGTCGAAGATCGTCAGCTCCTCGGGCTCGGGATCGCGACCGGCATAGCGGGCCGCGATTTCAGAGCAGAGATTCAGGCTCGAAGACCCGTCGGAGACGAGATGGTGCATCTCGTACTTCAGCCCGTCGTCGACGAGGGCGGCGCGGACGAGCGGGCCGCGTTCGAGGTCGAACGGCTTGACGAATTCGTCCGGCGAGCACGGCGTGAGCTTCAGCGTTCCGTCATCGGGAATGCGCATTACGGGGCCGTTCTCGCCGGCGGCGAACGTCGCGGCATAGACCGGATGCGCGGCGACGGAATCGACGAACGCCTTCCAGACGCGGCCACGATCGACCCCCTCGGGCAGCCGGAGCAACAGCAGTATATTATACTTGGTCGTGGCCATGTCCTCGAGCATGTCGAGGTAGACGCCGAGCTGCGAATCGTTGAGTCCGAATTCCTTCATCTCCTGACCTCCAAGTGACCAAAAGCCCTTTCGAGAACCGCGATGACGCAGATCTCGATGACGTACGAGACAAGATAGCTCCACCAGATGTACGCGGGCGCGAAGCGCGCGAACGCCCAGAGAACGGGGATGACCGTGAGCGACAGCGCGAAGGAAATGAAGAGCGCGATGCCGTCCTTCCCCTCGAGCTTGCAGACGATCATGTGGACGTAGACAAGGCAGAAGAGGACGAAGCTCGGCGCAAAGAGCCGGAGCGCCCCGTTCGTCGCGGAAAGGAGCTCGGGGTGCTCGCCGCCGCCGAAGAGCCGGGTGATCACGCTCGGCGCGATCCAGACAAAAATGCAGACGCCAAAGGTGGAAAGCCCGAGCAGCCGATATGTGAAACCCACGATATCGCGGAAGCCTGGCCCGCCCTTGCCCTTCTCGATCGCACCGAGCGACTGCACGGTCTCGACGGCGCCGCTCAAGAGAAGGTTGTAGACAAAGAGCACGTTCGTCGCCACCGCGAAGACGAACATGCCGTCCTTCCCAAGGGTACCGATGATGATGCGGTTCGCCGCGAAGAGGAGCGCCGTCAGCGAACAGGACGCGATCGCCAAGGGTGCGCCCTGCGACACGATGCGTCGTAAAGTCGAGAAGTCAAAGGGCTGAAGAGTTGAAAAGCCGAGATGCGCAGTCGTTCGATTCCGGCGCCAGTGCCGAGTCACGAGCAGCAGGCAGGCGACGCCATGGCCGATTGCCGTGCCAATCGCCGCGCCGGCGATGCCAAGGCCGCCAAACTTGATCAGCACGACGGACACGACGACATTGACGAGATTGTCCGCCACGATCGAGGTCGTCACGAGCCCCGGTTCGCCATCGACCGCGACAAAGGTCTGGAGCATCTCCTCGCCCAGGTAGAACGGCACAAACACAAGCACCCAGCGGAGATAGGCCGTCGAAAGGTCCGTCAACGCCGGGTCCGTGCAGATGAGCCGTCCGACGGCACCGGGGCAGACGAGCCCGGCGACGACGCCCGCAAGCGACAGGACGGCTAGAGCGGAGACTGCCGTCGAGAAAACGTGGTTTGCCCGGTCCCGTCGGCCTTCCCCAAGCGCAACGCCGACCAGCATGCCGCCGCCGCCCGCAAGCAGCAGAACGGCAGTGAAGAAGGCCTGTGTTATCGGGAGGACCGTTCCCACTGCGGCAACGGCATCCGGACCCACCAGCTGACCGACGATAACGCCGTCGAGAATGTTGCCGAGCGTCGCCGAAAGCGCCGTCAGCACGAAGGCGACCAGATAGCGAAAATACGTCTTCCGCAGTTCTGCCGTCATCTCCTCAGCCTTCCGCCCGACGCAGTCAGAGGCCGAGCAGTTTGCTCGAGCCCGTCATGTCGAGGATCTCGCGGACTTCCGTCCCGATGTTCTCGAGCTTGAGCGGGCGTCCGGCCAGCCGGCGCTTGAGCCCCATGATGACGCGCAGTCCGGCCGAGGACGTGTAGGCGAGATCCTTCAGGTCGAGGACGACTTCGTCGACGTTCTCCATGTCCTGGAGCTCGCGGTCCAGTTCCGGCGAAGTGACCGAATCCAACACGCCGATCAACGTGACCGTCAGACAGCGGTCATCAAGTTTCTTCTCGAATTGCAGCACCATTCGCTCCCTTCTTTCTTCCGCATTGCTTCCATTCAAGGGTACACTACCCCTAAAGAAAACACATGTATCTTACCAAAACCCCCGCTCGATTTCAAGCCGCGCGTAAGGCTTTAGCGGGGTCTGTCCCCTAAAGATTCTTCGCGCCGATTTCCTTCAACGTCGATTCGATTTCCTGCATGTCTTTTCCTCATTTAGACTTTCGTATCGTCTACGCGCGCGACACGTCTTAACGTTGGCGGTGAAATCCAGGACAATGACACGTCACAGCGGCTCTACGGACGTAAAAAAGACCGCAGGCGATTGTGGAAACCACAATCGCCGCGAAACAGGTCTTGTTCATTGTCATCAGACCCTGTCTGAGCTTGCGCCGACAGAAGGAAGGCTACTCGGCCGAAGGCCTGACCTTGCCTTCCTTGATGCGCTTCTCCACGACTTCGGACGCAATGTTCTTCGGCACCGCCTCGTACTGCTTGAAGATCATGGTGAACGAGCCACGGCCCTGGGTCACGGTGCGGATCGCGTTCGAATAGCCGAACATCTCGCCGAGCGGGACGGTCGCCTTGAGGAGCTTCACGCCCGCGCGGTCCTCCATGCCCTCGATGCGGCCACGGCGCTGGTTGATGGATCCGTTCGCCGCGCCCATGTACTGCTCGGGCACCACGACCTCGACGTCCATCATAGGCTCGAGGAGCTGGGGCTTCGCCTTCATGAACGCCTGCTTGAAGCACATCTGCGCGCAGGTGATGAACGCGAATTCGTTCGAGTCGACCTCGTGGTAGGAGCCGAAGTAGACCGTCGCCTTGACGTCCACGACTGGGAAGCCCGCGAGCGGGCCGGACTCGAGCGCCTTGCGGACGCCCTTCTCGACCGCCGGGATGTACTCCGTCGGGATGACGCCACCCTTGACCTCGTTGACGAACTCGAAGCCCTTTCCGGGCTCCTGCGGCTCGAGCTTGAGGCAGACGTGCGCGTACTGGCCGCGGCCGCCGGACTGCTTGACGTGCTTGTACTCGTTGTCGACGGGCACCGTCACCGTCTCGCGGTAGGCGACCTGAGGCGCGCCGACGTCGCAATCGACGTTGAACTCGCGTTTCAGGCGGTCCACGATGACTTCGAGGTAGAGCTCGCCCATTCCGGCGATGATCGTCTCGGAAGTCTCCTGGTCGAACGTGACGACGAACGTCGGGTCTTCCATCGCAAGCGCGTGCAGCGCGACGCCGAGCTTCTCGTTGTCGCCGCGGCTCTTCGGCTTGACGGCGACGGATATGACGGGCGCCGGGAAGTCGATGGACTCGAGGGTGATCGGATGGTCGGGATCGCAGAGCGTGTCGCCCGTGCGCGTCTCGGTAAGGCCAACGCAGGCCACGATGTCGCCGGCATGCGCCTCTTCAAGAGGCTCCTGCTTCGCGGCGTGCATGCGGAAGAGGCGGGAAATGCGCTGCTCCTTGCCGATCGTGGAGTCGAGCATCTCGGCGCCGAGCTTCATCGTGCCGGAATAGACGCGCACGAAGGTGATCTTGCCGCCGGACTTGGGGTCGTTCATGATCTTGAACGCAAGGCCGCAGAACGGCTCCGCGTCGCTGACCTCGCGCTTCTGGGAGGGGTCGTCGGCCGAGACCGCGGCACCCGTGTCGAGCGGAGAGGGGAGGTAGTCGCAGATCGCGTCAAGAAGCGGCTGGACGCCCTTGTCCTTGAACGCGCTGCCGCAGAAAGCGGGGGTGATAGTGCGGGCAAGGCAGCCCTTGCGGATCGCGCGCTTGACCTCGTCGACGGTAAGCTCCTCGCCGGCGAAGAACTTCTCCATGAGGGCGTCTTCCTGCTCCGCCGCGGATTCGACCATCTTCTGGCGCCATTCCTTCGCCTGCTCGACGTATTCCTCGGGAATGTCCTTCTCGATGACCGTCTTTCCAAGGCTCTTCATGTCGAAGTAGAGGGCTTTCATCTTGACGAGGTCGATTACGCCTTCGAACGTCTCGGCCGCGCCGATCGGAATCACCATCGGGACGGGATTGGCGCCGAGCTGCTTCTTCATCTGCTCCATGACGCCGAAGAAGTTCGCGCCGACGCGGTCCATCTTGTTGACGAACGCGATCTTCGGCACCTTGTACTTCTCGCTCTGGCGCCAGACCTGCTCGGACTGCGGCTGGACGCCGCCGACTGCGCAATAGAGGGCCACCGCGCCGTCAAGGACGCGGAGCGAGCGCTCCACCTCGGCGGTGAAGTCCACGTGTCCGGGAGTGTCGATAAGAGAAAGGCGGTACTCGCCCCACTGGACGCACGTCGCGGCGGACTGAATCGTGATGCCGCGCTCCTGCTCCTGGACCATGAAGTCCATCGTGGCGGCGCCGTCGTGCACTTCGCCGATCTTGTAGTTCTTTCCAGAATAATAGAGGATGCGCTCCGATGTCGTGGTCTTTCCGCCATCGATGTGGGCCATGATTCCGAAGTTGCGTACCTTTTCGAGCGATATGTCGCGCTTTGCCATTTTCTTTGTTTCCTTGGATGGTTAAACTGAATAAGTGCGTATTATACCGAAAAATCCCCTATGATTTCAAGTGGGTCGCCCGCGCGGCTATGCGCCAGCACTCCACGAAGAACGCGCCGACGCCGACATATGCCGAGATTATGCGGTGCACAAGGATGCCGCCTAGATCTGCAAACGTAAGGGGAGTCGCGGCAACAAGCCACAGGAGGACTATCGCCACGTTCACGATGAAGATGAACGTCCACGAGAAAATCCGGCCGTAGAGCTTGACGTCGGGCTGACGCTGCGTGAGCGTCTCCAATGTGAACAGTACGTGGAACGCCCACGTAAAGCCTATGAGGAAAAGCCAGAGCGGAAGATACGGCAGCGGCCTCAGGAACGCGTATGTCACAAGCGCGGCCACTATGACCACAAACGTGTAGAACGGGAAGAAGTAAGGCGCAAGCGTTATTATGAAATTGGTCTTGGTGAGCCGGACGCTTCCGCCCGAAGAGCTTACGCGCACGTCGCTTGGCCGCGCCCCGAACAAAAGCCCCCAGAGAGCATGCGTAAGCTCGTGCCCGAGGACATAGGCCCTCACGGGATGCGAGATGGCCGCCCAGGAAAGGGCGAACGCCGCGATGCCGCCGAGAAGCGAAAGCGTCTCGGCGCTGAATGCGCCGCCCGATCCTGCAGACACGCACACGGCATCCACGAACGAGCGGGCGACGCCCCAGCAGAATGGCAGAAGCGCAACCCCAAGGAGCATTCGCACGAAACCGGCCATCGTTCAGTCTTCGAAGATGAACACCAGTTCCCCAGGGAACACGCGCCTGTTCTGCCTTGCGATAACCTCCACAAAGTCAGGATCAGTCTTGAACCGGCGCTGATTCTCGCAAAGCCTCGCTATCTCGGCCTTTTTCGCCTCTATACGCGCGTCAAGCTCGGCCTCCTGCATCTTGAGGGCCTGGCCTCGCCTGTAGGAGGGGTACGCCATCGCAATACCGCCTCCCACGACAAGCGCCATCAACGACAGCGTAAACCAGTGAAGGAACGACTCTTTAAGATTATCCGACATGAAACGTATTATACCAAAAAATCCTCCACTGCGACATACGCAATCACTGAACAGTTACAGTCCGCTGTTCGTAGTGGCCGGGGACCCATATGCGCACGACCGTTCCGTTGGCCTGGATCTGATCGACATAGCGACCTTCGACCCATACGTTCTGGACGGTCGTCACGGGAGCCGCCTGAACGACAGTGGGCGTCGTGACCATCGGCGCAGTGACCACCGTAGGCGTCGTAACCACGGTGGGAGTAGTGACAACCACCGGCCTCGGATCCACAAGCGTGTTCACAAGGACGCCGCCCACAACGCCGCCGACGAAGCCGGGCCAGAAGTTCCTTCCGCCACGCCCCCATCCGTAGCCATGGCCGTGACCGTGGCAAACGACAGGCGGCCTGCAGTGGCCAAAATGGCCACGCGGACCGAAATGGCCGCGCGGACCGAAACCAGGATGCGCAAACCCGCAAAAAGCGACTGTTGTCACAAGTCCTGCTATCAATACTTTCTTGTTCATGTGTTTTTCCTTTCCGACGCTTTTTGCGTCACCAATATCGTTAGGCAAAGAACATTTCGCTTTCTGACATATTTTTTCACTCGTAGTCGCGAAGCGCCGAAAGAATCGACTCCGGGGTTATCTGGCGGCCCTTTACACGAAGGACAATCAAGCGGGAAATAAGGGCAGACTCAAACTCGGAAAGGCAGACTCCGTTTTTCCGATCCTGCAGGATCCTCACAAGATCGGCCATGGTAAGTTTGTATTTCTGCTCCTTTTTGGGGACAAACATCTCCGTTACCTTCATGGCCACGGCGGTGACAGGCGAAAGAATGACCTCCATCGCCTCATATGCCTTGGCAATGGCAAGCGTCCGCCGAAGCGGACGCGCGGCGCAAAGGAGCTTTGGCATGAACTCCGAGACGTAGAGGACCACGAACGCCGCGAAAAAGCTCCAGACCGCGCTTGCCGTCATGTTGTCGCCGAAAAGCCTTGCCGATATCGCGGCAGTTGCGGAAGAGTAGGTAACGGTCGCTATGTTGTTGCCGATGAGAAGCGTAGTGGTGGTGCGCCCCATGTCCTCAAGCGCATTCTGTATTTTCCTGGCCTTCAGCCCGCCCTCCCTGGCAAGATGGAGGACCCTCTCCCTGCTCACCGAAAGAAAGCCAGTCTCCGCGCCCGCGCAGAACGCAGCCCCAGCGAGCGCCAGCAAGGCGCATACAAAAAGGAAAACAACCATCATGAGCCCGCCTCCGCGTTTTGACCCGCTTCCGCGTCGGTGTCGGCCATTATTTCCGCGTCGTCAACTATTTCGTGCCGGGAAACGACCTCCATCCTGACGAGAGTGACGCGCCGGTGGCGACGCTTTAGCACGGTCGCCCGGCAGCCGTCGGCGACTATCTGCTGGCCAACGTGCGGGATGCGCTCCGCATGGAACTGTACCCACCCCGACAGGCGGTCGGCGTCCTCGGCCTCGAGTTCGAGGTCGAGCTCGCGGTTGATCTCCTCAAGCGACGCCCTCGCGTCTATGTCCCACGTGTTCTCGCCCACCTTCGATATCTGGGGCTCAGTCCCCGGCTGCGCAAACACCTTGGGGCCGACTATCAGCTCGAGGATGTCGTCAGGGGAGATGATCCCCGCCGTGCCCCCGTATTCGTCGAGGACTATCGCAAGCGGCTTTCTGCTCTTGGCGAACGTAACGATGAGGTCGTCAAGGGCGACGGTCTCCGGCACGAAGAGCGCGTCTTCGATCTTCCCCGTCTCTCGTTCAATCACGCCCTCGATCGCGTCCGGAGTGCGCCGATAGACCGGCAGGTGCCTGTGGCGGGACGCCGCAAGCGCGGCGGACCGGTCCGCTTCGCTCCAGTCGAGGTCAACGGCGTCCATGTCGACGCGAGGAGTCATCTCGTCGTTGGCGCTAAGCTCCGAAAGCCTAAGGACGCCCTCCACCATCTCCACGTCCTGCTCGCTTACGTCGCCGTGCTCCGCGGCGGATTCCAGGACGGAAACAAGCTCTTCGTCGGAAAGCGCCCGTCTCTCTCTCGCGAGGGCCGGCGCGAACGCCTTCGAGGAAAACCTCAGCACTACGTTGAAAGGCGTAAGAAGGAACTTCCAGAAAAGGAGCACGTACGCATACGTCGGAGCCAGCTGCTCTGCCATGCGCAGAGCCGCCCTCTTCGGGGCGATTTCGCCGAAGACCAGCAAAAGGAGGGTGACCGCCGGCACTGAAAGCCACGTAAGGCCCGGCACCCACCGCAGGAAGATTCTATAGCCGATGGACGCAATCGCAAAATTGACAAACGTATTCCCTACAAGCAGCGTCGAGAATAGAATCGCCTTGTCGTCGAGGCAACGCGAGATCATGGCGTCGGAGCGCGGGCTCCGCTTCCTGATGTTCGCGCGCTGTGCGCCGGTCAGCGAGAAAAAGACGGTTTCCGCGCTCGAGAAGAACGCCGAAAGCGGGATCAGCGCCAAGACCGTCGCCACAAGGATCATCGCAGCCCCTTCAGGATCGAACACGCGGCGGAAGTCACGTCGTTCGTTCCGGAAAGCCAGCGGCCGTCCGCGCGCTGCGACGAAACGAGCCGCACGGCTATCGCGGTGCGGCTCAGCCCGTTCGTCCACGCGAACGCCCCCGCCGCGACGGACGCGGAAACTGGAGGGGCGTTCGAGGCCGCCACGTCAAGCGCATGGGCCGCCTCGTTCGCCAGCGAAGGTTCAAGAACTTCTTCGCTGACGAGCGGCTGCGCGACTAACGCCGCGCCAAGCATGGCGGCCAGTAGGTCTTTCGTCGATTTAGCCCTTCAGCGCCGCCGTAACGTCGGCGAGAACCTGGCGGAGGGCCTTCGGGACTCTGCGCGCCGTCGCGGAACGGACTGCGGAATCCTTGGAAGCCTTCGCGTCATATTCGTCGTACGAAGCTCCGACGGTCGCGATTTCCTTCTGCCAGCCGGCGACATCGACCTTCAATATCTCCTTGAGGTCGGCCGGGACAACCTTGAACTTGCCCTCGTTGTTGGAAAGGTCGATGTCCTTCTCGAACGGCAGGTTGCCGATTGCGGTCTCGTTGGCCTTGACCTGACCCTCGATGCGCTGGCAGATCCACTTGAGGACACGGCTGTTGTCGCCGAAGCCGGGCCACATGAAGCGGCCGTCTTCGCCCTTGCGGAACCAGTTCACGAAGTAGATCTTCGGGAGCTTCGTCGCGTCGGCGGAGGTGCGCTCCATCTCCAGCCAGTGCTGGAAGTAGTCGGCGACGTTGTAGCCGAAGAACGGAAGCATCGCCATCGGGTCGCGGCGAACCTGGCCGATCTGGTCGGAGATGACGGCGGCGGTCACTTCGGAGCCCGCGGCGGAGCCCATGAACACGCCGTGTGTCCAGCTCTTCGCCTCGTTGACGAGCGGAATCGTCGAGGGACGGCGGCCGCCGAAGAGGATCGCGTCGATCGGAACGCCCGTCGGCTTCTTGTTCCAGAGGCCGTTGAAGCCGGCCTTGTCGAGGACAGGGCAGTTCTCGGCGGGAGCGGTGAAGCGCGAGTTCTTGTGCGCCGCGACGTAGCCAGACGCCTTGATCTCGGCCTTAGTCATGCCCGGCTTCGGGCCCATGCGATACGGGTCGTCGGCGCAGACATAGCAGGGGTTGCCCTTCCAGTCGATGCCTTCCTTCGGAGCCTTGACGCCCATGTCCTCCCACCAGATGTCGCCGTCGGGTGTGAGGACGACGTTAGTGAAGATCGTGCCCTTCTTGCAGGATTTGAGCGCGTTCGGGTTCGAGTCCATCGACGTTCCCGGCGCGACGCCAAAGAAGCCGTTCTCGGGGTTGATCGCGTAGAGGCGGCCGTCCGGACCGGGCTTGAGCCACGCAATGTCGTCGCCGATCGTCTGGAGCTTCCAGCCCTTGAGCTTCGGAAGCATCATGGCGAGGTTGGTCTTGCCGCAGGCGGACGGGAACGCCGCCGTGACGTGGTACTGCTTCTTCTCAGGCGAGGTGAGCGTGAGGATGAGCATGTGCTCGGCCATCCAGCCCTGGTCCTTCGCGAGCTTAGAGGCGATGCGGAGCGCAAAGCACTTCTTGCCGAGAAGCGCGTTCCCGCCGTAGCCCGAGCCGAACGACCAGATCTGGCGCTCCTCGGGGAACTGCGTGATGAACTTGTCTTCGATCTTCTTGGCGCACGGCCACGCGACGTCCTTCTGGCCCTTCTTGAGCGGGGCGCCGACGGAGTGGATGCAGGGGATGAAGTCGCCGTCCTTGGCGAGGTGCTTCAAGACCGCGTCGCCCGTCCTCGTCATGATGTTCATGTTGACGACGACGTAGGGGCTGTCGGTGATCTCGATGCCGTACTGGGTGATGGGGTTGCCGATCGGGCCCATCGCAAACGGGATCACGTACATCGTGCGGCCCTTCATGCAGCCCTTGTAGCTCTTGAGCATGAGCTTCTTCATGACCTCGGGGTCCATCCAGTGGTTCGTGGGGCCAGCGTCGATCTCCCTCTTCGAGCAGATGAACGTACGGCCTTCGACGCGCGCGACGTCGCTCTCGTGGGAGCGCGCGAGGTAGCACTCGGGGCGCTTCGCCTGGTTAAGCTTGATGAACTGGCCGTTCTTGACCATCATCTCGCATATCGCAAGGTGCTCCTTCTTAGTGCCCTTCACGACCACGATCTTGTCGGGTGTGCAGACCTTGTTCCACTTGTCAACCCACGCGAACACCTTCTCGTTCGCGAACTTCGGCGTCTTGACCATTTTCTTTGCTCCTTTTGCCCGCAATGGGCGGTTAAAACCATGTTTTGCGTATTATACCATAATTTATGCTCTTCAAGTAGACAAACTTTTCCATGCTCTCGTTATCTTGCAAAAACACACGGTTTTCCTTGTAAAACGATCACCGCCAGCCATGCCGATCTGCAAAATCCATGTAAACACCCCAGTCATACGACGTCAGATTGTGCTTTCCAGTGCGCAAATGGTAGGATATGCACCCCTCCTGCAGAGGGGACTCCGGCGAGGGAAACTTGGATGCGACAAGCCCCTTCCTTCCATAGAGCTCCCATGCAGGCGATGCGAGAAGCCCGGAGTGGAACTCCCCTTCCTGCCCGGCCCAGGCGTCCGCGCTCGCCGAGCCTATGCAGACAAGCCTCGGCGCCATCAGCGCGATGAACTCGTGCTGGTCAACGCGCCACGCCTTCTCGGCGTTCGCGTGCCGCGTGTAGTTCCGACAGAACCAGTAGGGAAAGACCGAGGTGATCACATTTACATGCTCCGACTTCGGAAGGTCGATGTGGTTCAACTTCGCGCCGGAGCAACCGGAGTCGTTGGAGCAGGCCATCGCAAAGCGCCTGTCATAGACTCCTGCGACAAGCGCCGTCTTTCCGCCGCGCGAATGGCCTACGACCGCGACGTGGCCGGCGTCGATCAAGGGCTCTGTCTCTATCCAGTCCATTACACGGCTCGCGCCCCACGCCCATGCGGAAATAGTGCCCCATTCGTCGGTCGGCCGATACGGGCGCTCGACTTCGGAAAAGACCGCGAAGACGCCGCGCGTGTTGCCTGTGTTCCAGTCGGGCGCGATGTCGCCGTTCCAGAACGCAATCGCCGCGTATCCCCGCGCCACGATCTCCTCGGCCGGCCAGAAATCGCTCTTCTTCTCGCGCGTAGGGTCGATGTTCTCCGCCGGTGGGCGGTTGCATATTAGGAGAAACGCCGGCGCGGGACGGTTCTGGCGGGGAATGAACGCCGTGAACACGAAAGAGCCCTTGCCATGCTCTCCGCCATACGTCACGCGCACGCGCTTGCGTATCGCACGCCCGTCCATCATCACTGCATCAGGCTCCTCTGCCTCGAACGAAAGGATCTCTGGGCGCTCCACGGGGCGGCGGCCATACTCCTCCTTGGTGAACTCTTCAAGGAGCTCTGGAACGCGCTTCTTCTCCCACTGCTCGACCGACGTGACTTTCTCGCCGTCGAAAGTCGTCATCAATTCCGGGACGTCCTCAGGCATCGGAACGCCACTGCGAGGAGATGAAAGGCGCACCCAGAGATAATCGAGCTTTTCCGGAATCGAGACTGAAAGACGCCCGCCGGAGAATTTTGCCGCGCCTCGCCCGGCGATGACCTCGGCGTCGGCTTCAAAGCCACTGCCGAAGACGCCGGATAGGTCGAGCGCAAAGTCAGCCGAATCGTTGAGCTCGCGGAAGAGAAGCGCGTAGCCGCCCGTTCCGTCGGCAGCCTCGGAAACAAAGCCCGTCCACGCAACTCCGTCTGGACGCGCCCCGACCGGATGCATTGTGCCGCCATACCAGCGGTCGCGCTCGCGCTTCCAGACCTTGACGAGCGAGGCGATTTCGTCAGCCGACTTTTCCGACACGTCCGAAAGCTCCATCCACGCGAGGGGCGAGGCCGCCATGACTGTTGCGAAAAGCGCGTCTGGGCGGTAGTTGCCGTGGCCGAGCGGACTCCAGCCGTAGTTTTCGTGGTTCGTGTCGGGGTTGTTGAACTCGAACCTGAGCCGCACCGGGTCGATCATGTGCGAAAGGTCCCACAGGTTCTTGAGGGTGTGGTGCGGCCAATATATCGGCTTTCTCGTATAGCGGTTTTCGACGAACAGGGGGCCGATGTCGATAAGCCCGAAAAAGCCTGGCCTCACTTCCGCCGTGCAGTCGAGGTCGAAGACCATCGCGCCGCCAGACTCGCGGAGCATCTTGTCGAACATGGCGCGGTTGCGCTTGAGGGCGAGCGGCGAGCGGAGCTTCATCGAGTCCATCTTGTAGTAGTCGATGCCAAGCGTCCGGTGCATGCCAAGCAGCCAATCCGCGTCCCTTTCCCAGTTCGCGGCCTCGCCGCTCGAGTCGGGCCCGAACCAGAGGCCGAAGCGCATCCCCTTCTCCTTCGCGCGGCGGACGAGGAAATCGAGTCCGTCCGGGAAGCGCTCGCGGTCCTCCGTCCAGAAAAGCGGATCCGCCGCCCAGTAGCCGTTCCACACCTTCTTAGACCCGGCAAGCTCCTTCTTCTTCGAGTTGGCGGTGCGGCCGCGCTGCCAGCCGTCGTCGATCTGGATCACGTCGACGCCAATCCTCGCGCCGGCGTCAATTTCCTTCAAGAGGAACTCCTGGCAGATTCTGGAGTCCCTGTTGCCAGCGCCCCACGTGTTGGAGAGAAGCACGCCGTCGCGCCCGGGGCGGAAGGGCCTAAGCGCGCGCTGGAACGCGACGACCGCACGCTGCCGCCCGGCTTCGCCGCCGCGATACACGAGCTCCGCGAGAGGATAGCCGTTAGCGACAGGCGAAACAGTGCGCGTTCCGCCGTCTATGATGAAGTCGTCGTATTTATTGGGGCGCGAAACAGGCATCGGCGCAATGCGCACGAACACGATTCCATCGCCGGCGAGGACGTCGCGGCAGTCGAGCGACGTCGCGGCGGCGGTAAACGGGGCGTCGTAGTTCATGAGAAGACGCTCCTCGACGTGCAGGAGCGAGTCGCGGATGTCCGTCTGGTCCGCGCAGACGCACGAGGTCGCCTTGACATGGCGAAGCCCATAGGCTATGCGGTCGCCGCGACGGGCAACCGCCCGCAGCGACTCTCGCCATTCGGCGAACTTGTCGACGTCGCGATCAAGGTCGTGGGCTGGAACCACCTTCTCCCCGGCCTGTATTTCGGAAATCACGCCCGGCATTCCGGGGAACGTCCAGACTACGTTCGTCGACGACGGAGTCACTACCTCGACGCGCACTCCGTCCGCGCCAGCGGGGCTCCACTTCGCGCCCTCCGCCATGACCGAGATCTCATCGGCGGCGGAGAACTTTTCAGTCTGCCATTCCGAGCCGGAGGCGTCCTTGAACGACGCCGTGCGGAGCACCCCTCCGACGGAAACATAAGTCTTCGAGAAAAGCCCGTTGCCGACGGAGAAGGAACGCTCCGACCACTCGACGCGGCATCCGTTCGCCGCGAGTTCGCCGCCATCCACGCTCATTACGGCAAGGCCGACGACAAGCAAAGCCACTACCGGCAGAATAGCTTCACGATTGTTCATTTTCCCTCCTTGTGACGAGATGTCGCCGCAACGCACCTCGATGTGCGCCGCAGGTAGTTCACGGCATCCTCAAAAAACCGATCTGGCGTTGACGCGCCGCTCGTGACGCCAACCCTTTCATAACCTTCCATCTGTTCCCTCGCTTTCCTTACCTCGTCCATGTTGCTCGCGAGGAGCACATGGCATTTCGCCACTTCGCAAAGCCTGCGCGTGTTGCTGGAGCCCCTGCTGCCGAGGACAAGGAGCGCATCCCCGTCGAAGGCCCGCACCGCCGCCTGACGCTCCCTCGTCGCGGTGCACACCTCGGCAACGCCGTCGACTATGTAGTCCCTGGCCAGTTTCTCCACCTCTTTGCGCACGTCGTCCGCGTTCAGCGTGGTCTGGCTGACCACGCCGATCCTCTCGCCCTTCCTGGGCTTGCGCCTGTCGGTGATTTCGCCCATGAGCCCCTTGACCTCCACATGCTCAGGATCGCCTATCACCACGACGGGCAGGCCGCGCGCGCAAAACTCGCGCACCGCCCTGTGCGACCTTGCGACAAAGGGACAGGTCGCGTCCACGACCTTGAGGTTCTTCTCCGCCGCCCTCTTCCGGACTGACGGCGCGACGCCATGCGCGGAGAAGACGATTGTCGCGTCGTCGGGCACTTCCTCTATGTCTTCCACGAAACGGTAGCCGAGGGCCTTGAGCTCGCCTGTGATGATCTCGTTGTGCACAAGGCTGTGCAGGCAGTACGCCCCCTTGTGCAGCATCGCGAGATCTACCGCCGCACGCACGCCTGCGCACATCCCATGCGGAGTTATCTCCTCTACCCTTACCATCCGCGGCCTTCGGCAAAGTCCATGTAGCACTGCCAGTCGTAACGGGTGATGTCGTGAAATCCCGTGCGCAGATGGTAGCCGAGGCTTCCGGCGTTGAGGGGGACGTCCGGCTTCGGGAATCCGTGCGCGACAAGGCCTGGCAGCCCATAGAGCCCCCAGACGGGCGCGGCAAGTTCAAGAGACGCGAACTCGCCACGCGGCCCCGCCCAGGCATCCTCGGTAGCGCTTGAGACATACAGCAGGCGCGGCGCGACAAGGGCGAGCAGGAAATGCTGGTCGAACGGCATTGAAAACTCGCAGCCGGCATATTTCCCGTAGTTGGGGCAGAACCACTTGGCCGCGATCATTATGTCCTTGATGTGTTCAGACTTCCAAAGTTCGATGTGGTTCAGCTTCGCGCCCGAACATCCAGAGCAGCATGACACCGTAAGCGCGAACCTTCTGTCAAACGCACCGGCGACAAGCGCGGTCTTGCCATTGCGCGACAGCCCAACGGCCGCGACACGGGTCGAATCAAGAAGCGGCTCCGTCTCGATCCAGTCGAGCACACGGCTCATCCCCCACGCCCAGGCCGAAATGATGCCCCATTCCGTCGGCTTGCGCCCGGTAAGATCCCTGGGGCCGAACACCTTGAAAACGCCAGTGGTCGCGACGTCCGCGCCTTTCCAGTCCTCGGCAACCTCCTGATTGCAGTATGCCACGACGGCAAAACCGCGCGACACGATGTCGTCAACGGGCAGCCAATAGACAGGGCGCGGCCCGTTCACGTCGTCCGCAGTCTCAGACGGCCTCGGGCTCGAATGCACGAACACCGGAGCCGGCGTCACGCGCCTTGGAATCCACACCGAGAAATTCATCTCTCCCTTCCCGCCAGGACCAGAATATACCGCCCGGACGCGCTTGCGCAATGCCTTGCCGCCGTAGCACTTCTCCGGCTCGGCAGTCTCGGAAAACGCAAGGTCAGCCGGTCTTTCCACGGGACGGACGCCATACTCCTGTTCAAGAAGCATCCTTACTATCTCCGGCCTGCGAACGCTCTCCCACTGCTCTTTGGAAGTGACCGCGTCGCCAGACGCCGTCACCATCAACGGTGGAACGTCCTTCGGGACGGGAGGCGCTTCAAATTCCGCGCAAGCCGTCAATGCACTCAGGCACAAAACAGACAGCATCAATACATCAGCATTCATGGCTCACAGCTCCTCATTGCATACCTGCTCCTAAAAGATTTCACTGGCAAGACGCACTAACGCCTTACATCAGGACAATTATAGCAAATATCCGCGCAGCACGCCACAACAGCGGGTCCCTCCTGCAATTTTCGAAATCTGTCCCACGGTCTTCACGACCACCCTGATGAAAAATCGCGGTTATCGCTCCAAGACCCAGTCTAGATAGTCGAATTCTCTTTCTCCGCTGCAGTTCTCGCGGCACCACTTCAGCCACCCGGTGTGATTTGACCCAACTGCGTTGATGATCGCCTTGTCTGCGGATGGACACACGTTATACGCAGAATAGACGCAGGGCGGCGGGCATGTCTGGTCGCGAAAGCCGACGACGAACCTGACGCCGTGGCGGATTCTCGCCGCGAAGTTGACGCCGTCGAAATACGCGGCGAACTTCTCCGCGTTGGCCTTCGCCGCGTCGTCGGGCTGAGATTTCACAAGCTTCGGCCATCCGTCGGCGCGTTTCTGCTTGTGCCCGTAGTGGCCCGTTATCGCGCACACGGCGAGCATCGCACGGCTGAAATGGCTGTTCAGATAGTTGAGGAAAAGTCCGAAGCCTCCGCCTTGGCTGGAGCCAAAATAGACGACGCGCGAACGATCCACCTCGGGCTGGGAGGCGGCCCAGTCAACTGCCCTGTTGATGCCGAGCATAACGTCGTGGAAATGATACGCCTCGCGCGAGACGCCTATTCCGATCACGCCGCAGTAAACAGGCTTTCCAAAGCCAAACTCCCTTGAAAGCTCGGCATTGCGCTCGCCCATGAGGCGTTGCTGCCCGTCTGCTGTTTCGGCTGGCTCGAACGTGTGTACGTTCATAGTGAGGCTTGCCGCGTCAGGAACGTTGATCCAGGGGCCTATCGCCCCTCTTCCTGCATCGGTCACTTGCACGACGAGCGGAAGCGGCCTCGCGGCTGGGCGCGGAACGCGGAGAAATCCATACACGCGCTTTCCTCCAAAGGTCGCGAAGTTCACGCGGTAAACGTCCTGCGTCTCGTTGGAGAGCCTCGTATCGAGCGTCTTTTTCGCATCGAGCGGGACCTCGCGCTCAAGCCTAGCCTTTTCCGCCGTCCAGTATTCGTCGAAGTCGGCGGGGCAGGGCTCGTCCTGGCGAATCTTCTCCACGTCGTAGCCGACCGACTGAACAAAGGAATCCTTAGACGACTTCACGGTAAGCCGAAGGAACCCCGGCGCGCCAAGCGTCCCTTTGACTTTGAACGGGTTGCCCTTGGCGAGGTCAGCCGTCCCGGAGGCTATCTCCACGTCGCCGAAGTTGTCGAGCTTCCAGGTTGCCTCGCCGGACTTAAGTGCGTTCCCGCTATCGTCGGAAACAGTAACGGCGAACGACGCCTCCTCGCCCGCGCGGTAGAGCGCACAAGGCCGATCCGGCGCAATGGCGATTGCCGCCGCGAGCGCGGCAGGCATTGAAACCGCCGCCGTGCAAAGCACAACGCGAGGCACTGACGAAAATAACTTAAGCATTTCCATATGTCCTCCTTTGAATGAACGGGCCGTCCATCATATTATACAACACAGGAGCCACGCCGCAAAGCACCCCGAACAGGGGCGGGGGTCAGTAAAGAAAACCAAAAAGCCAAAGGGGAATGCGGCAGCCGCGACCGACTTCTATGCCATCCACTGCGAGATAGCTGTTCGGAACGTCTTTTATCTGATCAAACGACTTTTTCTCGCCCCCAATTTCAAATAGGTACTTTCCATCGACAAGGCTGTCCCCACGCGACGGGAACTGGGTCATGATATATGACATGTCCGCTGACCGCATCCGCGAGACAGACACATTCGAATATTCTCTTCCGTCATAATACCACCTTCTGGCTGCGGGTTTGCAAACCACACTATTTCCATAATATTGTGGTTTCAAAACCCCATTGTTATAGCATAAGTAAGGTTTGCAGACAATAGCCATCCGCTTCATGAAACTCCAGATGCCGTACTCAACCCCGGCGGCTATTCCACAGGTCTAGGCCAATAAAATCAAGGGTTCCGCGGGGTGTAGAGTAGAGCGGGACGCCCCTCGTCGGGCACGCCCGCCCCCTCATCGAACCGTACGTGCAGTTTTCCCGCATACGGCTCTCCGTGTGGAACCTACAACATGTCACTTCCGCCTCCA
>Ga0265300_10001576_pt1 | contig 21109 bp, 17 predicted proteins | sample AusTroGonzalo_MG_FD_193482 | JGI IMG/M metagenome (GOLD analysis project Ga0265300, IMG submission 193482) | Bovine rumen microbial communities from tropical cattle in Woodstock, Queensland, Australia - Gonzalo_03 | ecosystem: Host-associated > Mammals > Digestive system > Stomach > Rumen ...
CCTGCTTTCATTTCAGATCACCTCCCTGAGCCAGAAGGTTCAGTGTGTCTGAAATTTTCTGATACATCTGAGTGTCAGTAGAACTGCCCTTATAGATCTGATGGAAGATGATCCCGTCCTTGATGAACATAACGCGTGATGCGTGGCTAGCGGCCTTTGTAGAATGCGTAACCATAAGGATCGTCTGACCCATCTGGTTAACTTTTGAAAAGAGCTCCAACAGTTCATCAGAAGACTTTGAATCCAAAGCACCGGTAGGCTCGTCTGCAAGGATCATCTTAGGGCTCGTGATAAGCGCTCTCGCAACTGCAGCCCTCTGCTTCTGTCCGCCTGATACTTCATAAGGATATTTCTTAAGAATATCCGTAATGCCGAGAGACGGAGCGATCTGGGAAAGACGTGCGCTCATGTCCTGATGTCTCTTTCCCGCAAGAACAAGAGGAAGATAAATATTATCTTCGAGCGTAAACGTATCAAGGAGATTGAAATCCTGGAATACATAACCCAGGTTGTCGCGGCGGAACATGGCGATCGCGGATTCCTTGATCGTTGAAAGATTCATTCCGTCAAGGAGGACTGTTCCGGATGTAGCCTTATCTAGAGCCGCAAGGATATTGAGGAGCGTTGTCTTACCGCTTCCCGACTCGCCCATGATAGCGACATACTCACCCTTTTCTACTGTGAAATTAACGTTCTTGAGAGCTTCTACGGAAGTGCCTCCGCGGCGTCCCTTATATATTTTCTGTAATCCTGTGACTTCAAGTAAACTCATAAACCATACTTCCTTTCGATTAAGTCAGCCACAGTATAGAAAACATGAGAATACCGCTCCATTGAATCTTCTTACCAATTCCTTACATGATTGTCACATCTCGAATTATAGCAAATAAAAACTCCCCGGCCGGGGAGTTTTTTGTTTTATCAGATTGTTGCGTAGATATCGTTGTTTCCGGCCTGTGTCGGAGCTTTCATCTGACGGAGCAGGAAGCATTTCTTACCCTTTGAATTCATAAAAGGAATAGCACTGTTGATGGACTTTGAAGCGATAGCCTTGTTGTATAATTCCTTGTCCGACTTATTTTTCTTATAATCCGGAACGTTGGTAGTCCACCATTTCTTGACGCCGTTGGTAACCTTCGATTTGAAGGCACTGTCCTTCATATTGAAGATCTTGAGCATCTCGGCTTTGGTAAGCTTTTTGCCGGTTACTCTGGAAACATTGTAAACATAGTAGTTACTGCCATCCTTACCGGTTTCTACATTTACAGTAACAAATATGGAAACATAATTCTTACCTACGTAATATGAATACTTTACTACGCTGTCATTCTTCTTTGCGATGGAACTGAACTTATTGGCAATTTCCTTATTGATCGCACTCGTACTTACACCCTTGATCGTAACCTTCGGGTATTTCGTAGTGTACTTTGTTTTTCCTACCTTAAAAGTTCTGCTGTAAGCATTGGTGACGGTTGTCTTTCCGATAGCTTTAGGTGTCGGAGTTGCGGCTTTTTCAGTAGTAGTCGCAGAAGTTTTTTCCGTAGTCTCTGAGGTCTTATCTGCCGTTGTCTCTGCAGACGTTGTTTCTTCAGTTGTCGTTTCCTCGGAAGTTGTCGTCTCTTCAGCTGTTGTAGTTTCCTCAGTTGTTTCTGTTACACTCACAGCCGTAGTCTCCGGCGGTGTAGCGGTCACAGACGTTGCGGGCGTGGGTTTGGTATTACATGCCGCCAGCGAAAGCATGGTGCATGATGCCATAAGTATTGCTGTTATTTTTTTATTCATTTTCAATTCCTCCCAAATCAGCTCAAGTATATCCATGGTTAGTGAAGGCTTTTAGGCAAAAGACACGCAAAAGCTTGTCATATTTCGGGCAATCATCTTTGTTAACATTCTTGTTTATATATTAAGAATTGGTTTTCGGATTATTCACAGAGAGAAAACACCAAGGAAATTAGCTGGGGGTAGTATGTAATCAGGGTTAGGATTATTGAGTTTGTATAAGGAGAACAATATGGTTTTTGATCTTGAAAAATATATAGACGAACCGCTTGTATATTTTGACGACAAGCGGAAGATCGACGATCAGAAAATGTTTTTGTTAGGCCTTAGGATCAGATCCGACATGGTCGATCTCCTCTTAAATGGCGCAAAGGCCGAAGACATCATAGTAAAAAGACTCGATCCTTCAGAAGATCAGAGTTTCGGTCTTATTAACATGGTAGCGGAATCCGCTCTGTCCGACTGGGATTTTGAGTGGACGGGTGCTTTAAATATTGAGGAAACGCCTGTTGAAGCAGATAAAGAGGTTATGCAGGCAAATACAGCTTCAACAGGCGCCAACTTAAGCCAGCTTAAGTGCGGTGAGGAAAAGATCCTCAAGAAGACGATCGCCAACTTTAAGATGTCTGATTCAAAGCACCGTGAAGGCGCAGTCATAAGAGCTCTTCAGGAAGACTTTGCAGCGATAAGCGACCAGCTTAACAGCGAGCTCAACGTCTTCCCGCTTCCGATGAGGGAAATGATAATGATGACTCTCCTGGACAGATTCCATTCTTGGGAAAAGTGCAATTGGGAGTGAGTTTTCTATATACCTCTTGAAACGGGCATCGGGTTTTACTCGATGCCTATTTCTTTTCTGTTCATATCAAGATAGATCTTTGTGCCGACACCCTGCGTTGATTCGGCTGATATCTTATGTCCAAGATTATCGGCAATGCGCTTGCAAAGGTAAAGTCCGATGCCGCTTGCTCTCTTGTCCTCGCGTCCGTTAAAACCGGTATATCCGTTTTCGAAGATACGCGGAAGGTCTTCTTCCCTGATGCCTATTCCGCTGTCCTCAATGCAAAGGACACCGGGGTTGCTCATGTATATCTTTACATAACCTTCGGAAGTGTATTTGACCGAGTTGGAAATTATCTGTTCGATTATGAACGACAGCCACTTAGAATCTGTGAGGACCTTAAAGTCCACAGGCTCATATTCAAGCTTCAGCTTCTTGAGAATGAATTCTTTGGAATACTTACGGATCGCAGGACGGATTATCTCATCGAGGTCATATTCCTTTATAAGATAATCTGTACTGTTTGAATCAAGTCTTAAGAAAGTAAGTACCATCTCTACATACGCTTCTATACGCCCTAGATCGCCCATCAGCCTTCTTGCGGATTCTGAATCTTCAGACTGCAGATTCAAGCGCATAGCGGCGATCGGAGTTTTAATCTGGTGTGCCCAGACAGTGTAGTACTCGATCATGTTGTTATAATCTTCTGAAGCTTTCATCTGCGAGAATTTCGCTTCTTCTTTAAGCTTTTCGATTATCAGCTGATAGTCTTCCTCTATCTGGTCTTTCGGTGCGGGGATCTCTTCATTGATCAGTTTTTCGTGCCTGCTCCTGAAAAAAATGAAATCTATCATCATCACTATGATGCCGGCCGCAAGCGACATGCACAGCGGATATAAGACAGCTATCGAAGGCATGTCAAAAAGCAGATATGAAGAAGCAAAAATACCTGCAACAACGATGTATGAAATTATGACTTTTATCCTTGATCTGAGATACCGGCTGAAGAGATTCATCACTCATCCTCCAGGATGTATCCGACTCCGAATTTAGTCTTTATGAAGTCCTTAAGCCCTGCTGATTCCAAAGTCTTTCTGAGCCTTCCGACATTAACCGTAAGAGTATTCTCATCAACAAAGCTGTCGGTCTCCCAGAGTGCTTCCATAAGCTTTTCGCGGCTTACGACCTTATTCTTGTTCTGCATGAGGACAAGCAGGATCTTATACTCGTTTCTCGCGAGTTCTATCTTATTGCCGTTAAACGTCAAAGTATTGTCGTTCGTATTGAGGACAGCGCCGCCTGCCGTAAGCGAAAACGATCCCTGATTGAAATCGTATGCCCTTCTAAGAAGTGCCTGAACCTTTGCGATTAAGATGCTCTGATCAAAAGGCTTCGGGATGTAATCGTCTGCGCCCATATTCATCGCCATGATTATATTCATGTTGTCAGTCGCGGATGAAATGAAGATTATCGGTACGTTTGAAGTCTTTCTGATCTCCTGGCACCAGTGATATCCGCCCATGTAAGGCAGTGTGATATCCATAATTATCAGATGCGGCTCTAATTCCTTTATCTCACCTAATACATTGCGGAAATCAGAAACTATGGCAACCTCCATCTCCCACGCGCTAAGACACTGGGAAATACCGTCTGCTATACCTTTATCGTCTTCAACTACATAGATCTTATACATGGTGTAATTATATCACTGTGATAAACAACACTCATGAGGAGATGAGATTAACGCCAGGCGGCCACGCAGGCCTTACTCAGGCTGAACTCGATATCCCTTTGATCGCCGTTTTTTGATACCTGATCTACGTCTGTCAGTAAGACAAGCAAAAACCGCCCCATTGAGGGACGGTCATTGTAACGGACAAATACAGAAAGGAAATCGATTCTTTTCCTGAGCAGGAAAAACTTTTCGGCGAATCGTATTTCCTTTTTGCAAGGAGAATTCTAACAATGAGTGCCGTTTTATTTTGTTAGATTGCGGGTGTTTTTTTACGATTTCAGTTTGCTTAAACTAACAAAAAAAGCCCCGCTTTTCAGCGGGACTTTGAGTAATCGGTCTTTTCGGGCCGGATCATTTCCTCCTGATATGGTTCGTGCTGATAGCTTCCCATTTCTCAAGATCGATGTATCTGAGGCACGGATATACATGTTTGATCTTGCCGTTGATCTTCGGCGTCATGCCGTCCAGCATGATGTCATGACCGTATTCATCTTTTCCGACATAGAAGAAAACATCGCCGTGGTATGTCTTACACTCGCAAAGCAGATCTCCGGGTTTTACGTTCTTTACCGATACGGTCTTACCTGAAAAAGCCATCTTATGCGAATTATGTGCTACATTCTTTTTGTGGTAGTGCTTGTATACCCAAACGGCAAATCCCGTGCAGTCACATTTCTTCTTTGTCTTGCCTCCGAGCTTATATGGCCAGGTAGCTGCAATGCTATAGAAGATGTATTTCGGCGGATGCTTATGCTGCTTAAGATAATCCGAAGCCTTCAGATTATTAGGGAACGTCTTAAGGCACCAGCTTGCGAATTTATTGTTAGCCGTAATGATCTTCGGTGCCGGAAAATCCTTCATCCTGAGAATGGATTTTTCGTTATCTGATGTTACATCACCAAGATTATCAGCAGGTGTCTGACCGTTGGGAAGAACTACTATCTGAATGGCGGAAATGGTATTTCCGATCTCGTCAGTACCGCATCTCATGCCGTCCTTGGTCCATGCCATCCAACCCTTGCCGGATGTCTTGACCCTGTAGAAGATACTGTAAGGGGTGTTGCCGTAAATATTGTATTCTTCTTCGTCATAGTCATCATTGCAGTAATAGTAGCCTTGATACAGGGCAATTCTCAGGTATTCAAGCCTCTTGCCCGCATCAACGATCCTCAGATCAAAAGGCGCATCATACTTTTCGTTAGGATCGTATTCCTCATCTCCGAAATCAGGCATGTCGACAGCGAGATCAAGATTACTGTCGGTTACTTTCTTTTTATCTACCCCAACTGCAATTCCCGTGATCTGTCCGGAAACCGTCAAGACCTCACCGTCAGACATAATCTCTGACCAGCCGCTCGATGTCTTTACGGCATAAGATACTGTTGCGTTCTTTCCCATCTTGAAAAGTCCCATTCCGGGAAGGAGCGGTGTTTTGGGAGTAATCCTGGACAGGCCTTCAATACTCTTGATCCCGTTCAGATCACCGGGTGCGCTGCCGTTCTTGGCAATGAGCTTTACCTGGATCGCTTCAAGTTTATAGGACAGATCTGACACGCCGGTTTCTTCACCGTTATTTACCCAGTCAAGCCAGCCGACAGACTGTACGCATACGCGGTAGTAAACATCATAGTGATCAGCTACTTCGCCCGTGAGCCTGATCGCAACAGATTCAATTCTCTTACCCTGGGTGCCGCTCGTCTCGCCATTGGCGGACCAGTTATTTTCCAGTCCGGTAGTCTGCACTTTGGAACGGTATTCAATACCGCCCTTGTACTGATTTCCGGTAAGATTCATCTCGATGCTGTCTATCTGCTTTGCTTTTCCAGAAGCACCTGCAACTACGCCATTCTTAGACCATTTGCTGCCCCAGCCTAAACTCTCTCTGTGAGCCCTGTAATTAACGGCCGTGGAGGTGCCCTGATTAGCAGGAACTATCCTGATCTTTATCTCTTCGATCATGCGGGAATCGTTTGGAGATCCTGCAACTGTTCCGTCTGATACAAATCCCTGGCTTTTATCGTTCTTTTGAAGCTGAACGGAATACTCTACTGTGTACTGTTTCGCAAGAGCGCCTGTAAGCTCCATCTTAATGCCGTCGATCTTCAAGCCCTTGTTTTTTATGCCGGCTTCAGAACCAGCGGGCGTAAATTCCTGCCAGCCCTTATTCTGAACATAAACGCTGTACTTAAGTGAACCTGAGATTCCCGTTGAGTTTTCAAGGTCGACCGTTATCGCTTCGATCTGCCTGTATTCTTTGTTTTCGTCGGTATTACCCTTCAATGTGAGCGTTGTGCTCGCATCATCCCAGATACCGGCTACATCACCGTATTTTTGTACGTTGGCAGATCCGGACAATGTAATGCCCGCAGCCGCAACGTATCTTGTGGCACCCGCAACACTCAAAACAATGCTTGTCGTAAGCACCAAAGAAACGGCTTTTATAAATTTGCTAAACCGCATATAAAACCTCCGCTGATAAGAAGCCTTATTATTTGACTTTGATCTTGAATGTTACTGTCTGATAATCGGAGTGCTTATATTGTGCACTGCCTGTCGACATAATCTTGACCTTGATGGAGTATGTGCCTTTCTTGGTCTTTTTCTTTACGGTAACAGTACCGGTTGTCTTGTTAATGGAAATGTTCTTATTGCCTGACAGCTTGGTGCAATCTAAGCCGGTACCGCTCGGTGTGATGTTAAGAACCTTTCCGACTGCAAGCGTCTGCGCCTTTTTCTTTAACTTCTTAACTTTGAGAGTAGCGGTCTTTCCGCTGACCGTAAACGGATTTTCTGCCAAATGTATAAAATTGTTGTTCAGGTCTGTACATCCGTCAAAGACATTAGAGGGCAATTTGGCTTGCAGTTCCTCCGTAAGGCTGACGGTATTAAGGTTGCCGCATTTCTCGAAAGCCAATTCTCCAACAGATTCTACGCTGTCGGGGAGCACTACGCTTTCAACTCTGTTGCAATCAGAAAAAGCCTTGTCGCCTATTGTCTTAACTCCAAAACCGATGCTGATGTATCTGAGCTTTCTGCATCCCTCGAATGCACTCTCTTCAATAGTTTCAACACTACCCGGGATCACGATCCTTGTAAGGTATTCGGATTCCTTAAATGCATCTTTGTCTATCTTTTTTACACCATTTCCGATTGAAACCGTGTCGAGGTAAGTGCAATCTGCAAAAGCAGCTTCGCCGATCGTATTTACGGTTCCCGGAATAGTAACTTTATCGAGGCAATAACAGCTTCTGAAAGCTTCTTTTTCGATACTGGTTACTCCACTTGCTATCGTTATAGTACGGAGTCTGTAACAATCCTCAAAAGCCTGTACGCTGATCGATGAAATACTGCTGGGGATCGTTATGCTCTTGAGAGCAAAGCAATGTGAAAATGCGCAGGTTCCAAGTCCTTTTGCACCACTGGCGATTGAAACACTTGCAAGTTCGTAACAAGACATGAATGCATAATCGCCGATCCTTGAGACTTTTTTGGGAATGGAGACCTTGGTCAAGCTTTCGCAAGCCTTAAATGCTCTGCTGCCGATCTCAGTTACATTAGAAGGGATAGAGATTGCCTTAAGGGCCTTGCAGTTTTCAAAAGCGGAATTACCGAATCTTTTTAATCCTGAAGGTACCGAAACGCTCGTGAGCTTAACAAAGTCCTTAAATGCATAATCAGAGATAGAAGTTATGTTTTTGTCGAGGACGACTTTTGTTATCTCATCACTATATTGATACCAGGGATAATCATCCTTTGCTTCCAGATCTGTCATCGCGCCTTTTCCGCTTATGGTAAGGACCTTTGTCTCCTCGTTATAGGTCCACGAAAGTGTACCAAGAGTTCCTTCAGCAGCCTTTGCGGTCTTTTTATCGGTTTCTGCAGGGAGTCTTGTCTCTTCGGTTGCAGCCTTTTCACTGCCCGATTCAGCAGGTTCCTTAACCTCAGGCTCAGAAGTTTCTGCGGGAGCCGTCTCTAAAGGTTCCTTGTCGCCTGATTCAGAAGACTCAGGTGCTTGTGTTTCTTCGGGTTCTTTCTCGGTTTCTGAAGGCTCAGGAGCTTCTGTTACCTGTGTTTCTTCAGGTTCCTTCCCGGAAGATTCCGCAGGCTGGGTTTCTTTAGTTTCAGCCGTTTCCTTCTTTTCGGTTTCGGAAGGTTCTTCTGCCTTAGTTTCAGCAGGCTCCTTTTCAGCAGGCTTAGCTGTTTCCTTAACCGTTGGTTTGACGGTTTCTTTTTCTTGCGCTTCAGTGGTCTCTACGACCTCTGTTTCCTCAGGCTCATAATCCAAGCCTTTTGCCAATACAACAGTCGGCAGCATACCTACTGTCATTGATACCGCAACAAAACCTGCCAATAAACGTTTCATGCAAACCCTCCTTAAATCACGATCTGAATGCCATCCGGCACTTAGAGCGGTTATCTTATTTGTGCCATCAGCCCCAAAACTCCGGCAAAACAAGCGCATGCTGAAGACAGAGGCTATTCGGCCTTTATAACTTTGGGTATACCACACAAGCCTTTTCAACTCTATAAACCTAAATGAATAGAAAAGGATCTGTAAAGAAACTGTCAAAAACGCTTGCGAAATTGGCAGATCATTAATTCATAAGGAAAGAAAAAAGAGCGCCTCAGACTTGAGACGCTCTTTAATATCAGCTTTAAATCGAGAGAAGAATATTACTCTTCGTCAGCCTTAGCCTTCTTAGCTCTTGTTGTCTTCTTGGGCTTTTCCTCACCCTCAGCAGCATCAGCCTTTGCTGTCTTCTTTGCAGCTGTCTTCTTTGCAGGCTTCTCTTCAGCAGCATCATCAGCCTTAGCTGTCTTCTTAGCTGCTGTCTTCTTTGCGGGCTTCTCTTCTGCAGCGTCCTCAGCCTTAGCTGTCTTCTTTGCTGCTGTCTTCTTTGCAGGCTTCTTCTCCTCAGCAGCTTCATCAGGCTCCTTAGGTTCAACCTTCTTAGCCTTGGATGCGAGGTACTCAACTGTCTTTCTAGCACGGATGGAATCCTTAATGAAAGAAGCATCCTCACCAATAGACTCCTTAACCTTCTCAACGTCGATCTTGTAGGAATCAGCGATTGTCTTGAGCTCTTCCTCGTAATCTGCATCAGAAACCTCAGGATTGAGCTTTTCTGTGATCTTCTCGATAACGAGTGATGACTTAACTCTTACACGTGCCATAGGCTCAAGAGACTTCTTGAACTCTTCCATGGACTGGCCGAGATACTGCAGATACATAGAAAGTTCGATGCCCTGGCTGCTCATACGAGCGTTCTGATCCTGAGCCATCTGCTCAACCTCGTTGTCGATCATGGACTGAGGGATATCGATCTCGCAGTTGTCGCATACAGCGCGGACTGTCTCGTTCTCGAAAGCAGCCTTATTATCCTTAGCAGCCTTCTCTTCCTTGTTCTTGCGGATATCAGCCTTGAGCTCATCGAGTGTATCGAACTCAGAAACGTCCTTTGCGAACTCATCATCGATAGCAGGAGTAACTTCAGTCTTGATAGCGTGGATCTTTACGTTGAATGTAGCAGCAGCGCCCTTGAGATCCTCAGAGTGATAATCCTCAGGGAACTTAACCTCGATAGTGAACTCCTCGCCTTCCTTGTGGCCGGCAACCTGCTCCTCGAAACCGGGGATGAATGAGTGTGAACCGAGCTTGAGGTTATAACCCTCGCCCTTGCCGCCTTCGAAAGCGACGCCATCCTTGAAGCCCTCATAGTCGATAGTAACTGTATCGCCTTCAGCAGCCGGACGGTCTGTAACTTCCTCGAGGGAAGAATTGCGCTTAGCCATACGCTCGAGCTCATCCTCAACGTCCTTGTCTGAAACTTCGATATCCTTGTAAGGAACCTCAACGCCCTCGTACTTGCCGAGTTCGAATTCAGGCTTAACGTATACAGAGATCGTGTACTTGAGACCGTTCTCATCAAGACCTGTTACATCCATCTCAGGACGGGAAACAACCTTGAGGTCATGCTCCTTAACTGCTTCAGGATACTGCTTGTTAGCGATCTCGTTCATAGCATCATCATAAAGGACGCCTTCACCGTAGTACTGGCAAACGAGCTGGAAAGGAACCTTACCCTTACGGAAACCGGGTACCTGGAAACGACCCTTGTTCTTGTTGTAAGCCTGCTTAAGCGCAGCCTTCCACTCTTCAATTCCAGCCTCAAGGCTAATAACTACCTGTGAGTGCTCTTTTCTCTCAATCGTGGATGCCATGTTATATCCTCCAAATAATTATTATTATTTAAATAACCGAGTAAGAATTGTATCACAGCGGGTGCTGTTTTTGCAATAAATAAATATATTAAAGAACCTTAACCTGTATTCCGCCCAAAACATCCAGGGTAGCCTGGTGGAGCTTGGGATCAAAAGAAGCCGTAAGCTTTGAATCCACAATTATCTCGGCCTCTGGGGCGGAAGCCTTTGCAAGGACCGCATTTGAGACTACGCAGATATTTGAAACAAGCCCGCAGACTTCAATGGAAGAATACTCTGAAGCGTTGGAAGCAATGTAGTTTGCGAGCTCCAACGAACCGAAAGTGGGCTTGTCAAAGCCTTTGCAGTCCGAAAGAGGCTCTTCGAGCGCAGGAGTGAGCTTATAACCGTCTGAACCTTTAACGCAGTGAACTACAGGGAGATTCCTGCCTTCCTGGGTATTCATGTAATCAGGAGTGTGGGTATCCATCGTATATACGACTTCATCACCGGCAGCCTTATATTCTGCTATGCGCTCAACGATTCCGGGGATAATGGCATCTGCGCCTTCAAAACCGAGTGCACCGTCTATGAAATCTTTCTGGCAGTCAACGACAACAAGCAATCTTTTCATAAGTCTGTCCTCCTTCAGAAATTAAAAAAGCTGCAGCTAAACGCTACAGCTTCGTGTCTGGCGCGCCTAGCAGAGCTCGAATCCACAACCTTCTGATCCGTAGTCAGACGCTCTATCCAGTTGAGCTATAGGCGCATATTTGCATCGGTTTCCCGAATAGCCTATTTATAATATTACTTGACCGCTTGAATGTCAATCAAAACTTGTTTAGAATAGCGCACGAGAAATGAGGTACCCATGACAGACTATAATCCTGACAGCCAGCTCATAAGATCAGTGAAGCTCATAAACTGCCGCGAGCTTGGCGGAATGCCCCTCGAAAACGGCAAAGTCTTCAAAACAGGCGTATTCATAAGATCAAGTTCTCCGGAGCACCTCACCCCCGAGCAGGTTCAGGAAGTCAAGGATCACGGCGTTAAAGCCGTCGTCGATCTCAGAGCAGAGGCCGAACTAAGGGATTTCGGCAATCCGTTCCAGAATGACCCTGATGTCGAATTCCACTTTGTATCTCTCTTCCCCGGTGATCCGAACAACTTAAGCGATGACCTGATCGACTTCATAAGGACAAGACATCTCGGGGACTATTACGTAAGGATCTGTGAGGATCTCGGCAAAGACGTAATAAAGGTCATGAGATATCTTCTGAATTCAAAGGGTCTCACACTTTATCACTGCACCCACGGCAAAGACCGTACCGGTGCCATCACCGCCATGCTCTACCTTCTCGCAGGTGCCTCACGCGAAAACATCATCAAGAACTATAAAGTCTCATACGATTATCTGGCCAAGCTTCTGGAGCGCAGGATGCAGAAGATGCCTGATGACATGAAACACCTCTTAAGATCGGACGAGATCAACATGAACATCTTTCTGGATTATGTTGATGAAAAGTGGTCAGGTGACATCACAAACTTCTTCAGGTTCAACGGTATGACTGATGAGGAGATCTCTTTACTTAAGGCCAAGTGCGTTGAGTAAATATCACACGGACTTAGAAGAAACCTCTCCAAGACGGATCTTTTTCACGTTCTTGTTTTCATCAAACTCAAATTCAAGTTTATAAGTACCTTCAGCAGTCTCAAAAGTATAGACATAACCGGTCTCATCGATCATAGGATAGACCAGCAGGAGTTCTGAGATATTCATTCCCACAAACAGGCGTCCGTCAAATGTCGCAGACGGAGAATCGGCATTATTATGATATACGGAAACGGCTACGAGCCTTCCTGAATTCCATGTTCCGTCAGCCGAAGGAGAACCTTCAAAGCGCAGCATGATGCCGTTGAAAGATACCATGATCTGAGTTATTCCCTTCTTGGTGTTAGGATCGATCATTTCAATGACAGGGTCTCCGAAAAGCGTAATGATATCAGCCTTTGAATAAGTTAAGCCGCAGTGCAGGACCGGAGTTCCGCCCAGACAGAAGCTGACTTCATCGCCCTTTGAAACAAACGTATCTTCAATATAGAACGAGCCGTCATTCCTGCGGAAAAGATTGACCGTTCTCGAAATGATATTCTCCCCGCTGGCATCTATCGTTTCGGGGATCTCATAGCTGACCAGAGTCGGCAGGAATGTCTTGAGCTTATATTCCCTGACGGGACTCTTTACATGGAGCTTATAGTAATCGATAAGGTAAGTTGCCTTGGATGTGACTACAGACGAGATGTAGATATCGTCCGTAAGCATCGGCTTTATGATCGATTCAAGGCCTGCGGTATTGCCGTCGCTGATCATCTTGAAATAATGCGAAATGTAATCGTAAGCCTCTACAGCTTTCGTGGCATAGTCAGTCGCGAGAGTATATCCGCCGTTCTTATACTGGAGCGCGAATCTGCAGGGATTGGTCTTGTCAAAATCCTCTTCATAGACCAGCTCGACCATTGTAAGACCTGAATAAGACTTCATGGAGACTGCATTTTCGCCGGCCATCTTATCTGAATCAGAATAAAATCTTGCAGTCTCTTCATCTGTCAGGAACCTGAAAGCGGTTATCTTACCGTGTCTGGATGACATATCCCTTAAGATGTCGCAGTACTGATAGAAAACAGAGTAAGACATACCGTCAAGTTGCTGATCAGGTATAGATGAATAACTGTCTGCAACGTTTTCCTTGTCCATGATGGCACTGCTGACAAGACGCGCGAGTTCCTGTCTGGAAACATCCTCACTGTGGTTGTCGAAACGCTTCTGGATGCGCTGGACGATATTGCACGAAGAAAGCGAGAACAGCATGGCAACTGCCAGAAGGACCGCACCGGCCTTTCTGACCATCACCTTTCCGTTCTGTAAAGCTTTCCCGTACATTAAGTATCAGTTCTCCGATCTTCTCTGTCTGGCCGCCTCGAAAACAACTACTCCGCAGGCAACCGCAGCATTAAGGCTGTTAACATGACCGACCATGGGGATCTCGACAGTAAAGTCACAACACTTCCTGACGCCTTCCCTCATTCCGTCGCCTTCACTTCCGATGACGATAACGAGGTTACCCGAATAGTCAGCCTTGTCATAAGTCACATCACCGTTCATGTCGGTTCCGCAGACCCAGAATCCTTCTTTCTCCTTAAGGTTTCTCAAGGTCTGGGCAAGGTTAGTGACCCTAGCGACAGGAACATATTCCATAGCTCCGGCAGATGCCTTTGCGACCATTGAATCGAGCAACACTGAGCGTCTTTCAGGAATGATGACGCCGTCGATACCGCAGCAGTCAGCGATCCTGAGCATGGATCCGAGATTGTATGCATCCTTGATCTCATCGAGCGCAATGAGGATAGGTGCCCTGCCCTCATCTCTGGCCTTAGAGATTATATCGTCAAGGTCCGCATATTCATGAGGTGCAACTGCGGCAATTACGCCCTGGTGGTTATGCGTCGTGCTCATGCGGTCAAGAACGTTGCGTGGAACGCGTGAAATGACTGTATCCTGCTTTATTGCAGCATCCAGGATCTTTGCGAGCGCAGGTTCAAGACGCTTGCCGCCCTCCGGCTTTAAGATCCAGATACGGTTTATCGTCCTGCCTGCAGCAAGAGCTTCGCTGACCGCATTGCGGCCTTCTATCTTGTCACCGGATACGTTTCCGGATTTGTTATTGTTACCGCGGCGTTCTTCCAAATCACTCATCTCCTGCATTCTCTTCATCATCTATCGAATTGATCGGCTTGATCCCGTCCGCAATCTCAAAACTGCGCTGGATCAGGTATTCCATACGCGATTCCTGGTTATCCATGAAAAGATAACCGATCAGGGTCTCAAAACCCGTGGCGTACATATAATCAGCGTGAGAAGCATTTTTCGAAGAAGCGTGCGGATTTGAATTCTTTCCGCGTCTGAAATAGCTCTCCTCTGTCTCCGTCAGTTCATCCATAAGCTGTCTTGCGATCTCAGCCTGCGACTCTGCCGACACATACTTTATAGTTCTTTTATGGAGCTTGTTGTTATTGCCGGCGCCGTAATTAGATGCATGACATCTTGCGTAGACTTCATAGACCGCATCACCGATATACGCCAGCACGAGCGGCGATACTTCACGAAGATCCGATGCTATGAAAGGCTTGATCATAATCTGCTCCGTTATTTGATCTTCTCGAGCTGAGGTCCCTTAGGGGTATCCTTGATGCTGTAACCGAGAGATGTAATCTGATCCCTGATCTTGTCAGCCTCAGCAAAGTCCTTGGCTTTCTTGGCTTCAGCGCGCTTCTCGGCAAGTTCCATGACCTCTGCGGGAATCTCTTCCTTAGCATCGTCAAGCTTGATGCCCAATACACCCGTAAGCTCAACAAGCTTTGCCTGTGCAGCTTTGAGTGATTCAGCCGAAGCGTCATCAGCGGCAATAGCCTTATTGGTCTCCGTTACGAGATTGAAGATATCCGTGATAGCGTCAGCGGAATTGAGGTCATCGTCCATGTGCGCGATGAAACTCTCTTCAGCTGCCTTAACGGCATCGAGAAGCTTCTTGGAAGTCTCTGAATCAGCAGGATGAGCATCAGCACCATTCTCGAGTGCAAAGCTTACCTGTGAAACGCAGTTGCTGATCCTTCCGAGGCTCGTCTGTGCTGCAGCCAGGAGCTCATCAGAGAAGTTGATGGGGCTTCTGTAGTGACCAAGCAGGATGAAGAACCTGACAACGTTATAAGGGTACTTCTTGACGATGTCCCTGATCGTAAAGAAATTACCGAGGGATTTACTCATCTTCTCACCGTCAATGTTGACGAAAGCGTTATGTACCCAGAAGTTAGCCAAAGGGCAGCCGTTTGCAGCCTCGCTCTGAGCGATCTCGTTCTCGTGGTGCGGGAAAATAAGATCCTGTCCGCCGCCGTGGATGTCGATAGTATCGCCAAGAAACTCCTTGATCATCGCAGAGCACTCGATGTGCCATCCGGGTCTGCCTTCACCCCAGGGTGAACCCCATGAAGGCTCGCCTTCCTTCTTAAATTTCCAGACTGCGAAATCTCCCGGATTCTTCTTACCTTCAAAGCTTGCCTTTCTCTCACCGCCGCCTGCGACGAGCTCATCAAGCTTATAGTGTGAAAGCTTACCGTAGTCACCCTTCTTGGAAACGTCGTAATAAACGCCGTCGCCTTCGATAACGTATGTGAAACCCTGAGCCTCCATTGACTTGATCAGTGCGATGATCGCCTTGATGGAGTGTGTTGCACGGGGCTGTGCGCTCTGACGCTCAATGTTGAGGCCGTCAGCGTCAACGTAGTATTCTTTGATGAATCTGTCTGCGAGCTGCTCGACAGTGATGCCTTCCTCGTTAGCGCGGTTGATCATCTTATCATCGATATCCGTAAAGTTCTGAACGAATGTAACCTCGTATCCCCTGTACTCAAGATATCTTCTCAATGTATCGAACGTAACGAACGGTCTGGCATTGCCAAGGTGGAAGTAGTTATAGACCGTAGGTCCGCAAGCATACATCTTTACCTTGTTAGGCTCGATCGTCTTGAATTCTTCTTTGTATCTTGTAAGTGTGTTGTAAAGTTTCATGTTAAGTCTCCTTGTATTGTTGATATTTCAGTCATTTAGCGGTGCAACATCGAGAACAGGTACATCGCTCACCGGCATATCCGCCGCAACAAGGAAAAACCGTGCATAAAAAAATGACACCCGCCGCCATCCGGGCAGCAGGGTCGCGGGATGCTATATGTTTTGCATCATAAATAAATCCCAAGCTCTAGTTCACTTCCATACTGTTCATTAAAAAACGACCCGAACATAGCAGACTCTGATTGACACCCGGATTATCCAGGGCTGATGCTCTGCGTCTGACTTCAATAGTCCAACTTAAAAGGCTTTATTTCCACCAAACGGTCCAAGCTCATAATTATGTCATGTAGGTCCAATTTAGAGGCCACAATGCTAAGGTCATCTTAATTATAAAATAAAACGCGGGCATTTCAAATAAAAAAAGGCAATTGCAACAATATCGCAATAAATCTTGTGTTTTTCTGCCGGTATCAGCTGATTTCAGCGTTCTTTGCCAATCTGTTGCCCGCAAAAGCTGTACAAAGGACTTTCGCAGCCCCGGCATCATACAAAGCCGAAGCAGCCTCGTGAAGCGTGAAGCCTGTTGTGGCAACATCATCGACCACGATTACGGAAAGCCCTTTGATATCCCACTCGTCCGAAGTGCCGAAAGCACCGGAAACGTTGGCTACCCTGGACAGGCTCCCCTTAAGTTCGGTCTGTCTGTTAGTGTCGCGTGTACGGAGGAGCACGTTTCCTGCATAAGGAATGCCTAAAATGGCGGCTGCAGGCTTAGCGATTTCTTCCGCCTGGTTGAATCCCCTCTCTTTCAGCCTTGATTCAGACAGAGGAATGGGAACGATCAGATCGGCATGAACAGAATCACTCTTAAGACATGTTCCCAGAAGACACCCCATGAAATTGGCAAGTTTCGGCTTCTTTCCAAACTTAACAGCCGGGACAGCGCTTTTCACCGCCCCCTCGTAAGACAGCGGCATATAAAGAGGCATACCCGGATGCGGATCACCCTCATACGGATCCGAAAGACAGAACATCCACCTTCTGTCAGGTGCGTTGGGCGCAAGTGACGACAGGCATTTTCCGCAAATATGAAGTTCAGATGGCTTACCGTTATATGCTTTGCAAAAATCCCCGTACTGCGAGAATCTGTCATCCGCATCGGCAAGCTTTCCGCACACCATGCAGCATGCGGGAAACATAAAGTTCAATGTTTCTTTCAGAAATGCAGAAACAGAGGAGACTCCTCCCCTAAAGCGTTTTAAAACGGTCATATCAAATTCCCCGTTTGTGATCGATTATCGCAAGAAGTTCCTTGAGTGTCGTTGCACGTTCCTCGCCGTGCGTCGCCCTCAAAAAGCGCGAAAGCGTATCATTTGAATCGATTATCGTAACTTTGCTCCTGCCGCGCGTGACGGCCGTATAAAGCAGGTTTCTCTTGTATAAAAGCGCATTCATTTTACCAAGAAGGATAATGACATGCTCAAACTCGCAGCCTTGCGACTTATGAACCGTAACGGCATAAGCAAGTTCAATGTCCTCAAGCATCTTTTTCGTATACTTAACCGTCTTTCCGTCATCGAAAAAGACCGTCATCGTGCCCTCTATCGGGTCTACACTGTCAACTCTGCCCATCTCACCGTTAAAGACACCCTGTTCAGTCTCGCCGGTCAGAGGATCGAGCCATTCGGCAGAATAATCATTGCGGGTCTGCATTACCCTGTCGCCTTCGAAAAAAGCAACGGATGAACCGCGCTTAACGCATGGGAGCTCATCCGCGCCTCCCGCCTCCGAAACGAACAGTTCCTGAAGCATTGAGTTCAGCCTTACGGTACCGAGCATAACGTTTTCGTTCTTGGTCGGCGTAAGGAACACTGCATCCTCATCCTGCATTCCCTTGACCATATTCTTGACCTTCGCGAAACCTTCTTCGTCATCGACGGTCTTTATGATCTCGAAATCAGTTCCGTCTGCAACCAGAGGTTCTCCGCTTAGTATCCTGTAAGCATTCGCTGCGATTGAACTGTCATCGTTCTGACGGTGTGCAAAAGTAAGCCTTGCCGAAGGAACTGATCTGCATGAGAGCAGATCGCGCAGGACATTGCCGCACCCTACAGAAGGCAGCTGGTCAGGGTCTCCGACAAGGATCAGCGATGTCGATTCGTCAGTCGCATCAAGAAGCCTTTCGAACAGCTCCGTATCAACCATGGACATCTCATCGATGACAATGACACGTGCCTTGATCGTATCCGTGTGATCGTGAACGAAATAAGTATTTCCGGTAATATCATCGACAGGCCTTACTCCAAGCATTCTGTGAATAGTAGCCGCAGGACTTGAAGTCGATTCCGAAAGTCTCTTTGCCGCCCTTCCGGTCGGAGCCGCAAAAACACTGGTTATGTTTGCTTCGCGGAAATACTCTGCAAGTATTCCCATTATAGTTGTCTTACCTGTTCCGGGACCGCCTGTGATTATGCAGAACGGACAGTACATGCACAGGTGCAGTGCCGCGAGCTGTGCATCATCAAGTACGATGCCGATCCTGTCAGCGTACTTCGCCATTATCCTGTCGGATTCAGCGCGTGACGGCACCTTCACTTTCATCGAAAGAAACTTCTCGATCCTTTTCTTGATCGCCGCTTCCGCCTTGAAATAGTGCATCGGTGAAATGAAAGCTTCTTCATCCAAAGGGTCAGTCGCCTGACACTTATCTTCAGCAAACTTGTAAACGGCTATCTCCTTATCTTCAACAGCAATCTTGCACGCTGCCGGAAATATCTTCGAAAAATCATCTGAAGTCATCTTCGCGCACTCTCCGGCATTGAGCATGGAGAATGCTTTCTTTCTGACCTGAACCGGTCTGAGCTTCGTGGATTTAGTCTCATCGCAAACCGATTCCGCCGCTTCGGAAAGAGCTGCAGCCGCACGGATATCCGAAAGCGTTTCAAACCCTGCTTCGATCGCGATCTTATCGCAAAGTGAAAAGTCCGCGATGCCTTTAGTCATAAGTGCATACGGATTCTCTTTGATCTTTTCGACCGAAAGCTCGCCCATACCGTAAAGAGTCTTTATCTGTTCCTGCGTAAGTCCTAACTTGCGAGCAGCCAGTCCTTCCCTGAAGAATTCCTCGTTGTCGGTAACGGTGTCACAAAACGACAACGCCTTTTCCTTGGACAGATTCTTAATCTCATCTGCTGCCTTACCGGGATCGTTCAGAAGAACATCAAGGACTTCATCACCAAAGGCTTCAGCAAGCGCAGCCGAAAGTATCTTACCGGAACCCGTAAGGTTATCTGCAAGAAAAGACGCGATCAACGCGGACCGGTTATCACCGGTGTCCGCGTGTTTGATCGATGAAAGCTTTACCTGGACTCGTTCGTTCCAAAGGGTTACTTTGCCCGAGATGACATAGATCCCGCCCTCAATGACATCGATCTTCGATGTGCCTGAGGCCATGAATCTTCCGTCAGTCATGAACGAAACAAAATTACTTTTCGTTCGCGGGCAAAAAACCTTTACGGCCTTGACTGTCAGGTCCGTGACCTGCTGCCCTACATCATCCGCAGACAGGATCGGACGGGACATTTCAGATACCGGCTTTTTCCTTTATGATAGCCGCCTTGTCGGTCTTCTCCCAAGGCAGCTCAATATCTGTTCTGCCAAAGTGTCCGTAACTTGCGGTCTGTGCATAGATAGGTCTTCTGAGTTCAAGATCACGGATGATCGCAGCAGGTCTGAGATCAAATACAGACTTAACGATCTCGGTGATCTTGTCATCAGCGATCTTACCTGTACCAAATGTATCTACCATTACAGAAACAGGCTGTGCGACACCGATAGCGTACGCAACCTGAACCTCACATTCTGAAGCGATTCCGGAAGCTACGATATTTTTAGCGACATAACGCATCATGTAAGATGCGGAACGGTCAACCTTCGTAGGGTCCTTGCCGGAGAATGCTCCGCCGCCGTGACGTGCGAAACCGCCGTAAGTATCAACGATGATCTTTCTTCCTGTGAGTCCTGAGTCACCCTGAGGTCCTCCGATAACAAAACGGCCTGTAGGGTTTACGTAGATCTTAGTATCAGCATCAACGAGTTCTGCAGGGATAACAGGTGCGATAACCTGTTCCTTAACGAACTTCTCAAGTTCTTCACTGGAAACATCAGCATTGTGCTGTGTGGAAATAACGATAGCATCGATCCTCTTTACTTTGTTTCCGTCATACTCAACGGTAACCTGGCTCTTTCCGTCAGGTCTGAGGTAATCAACAACCTTATTTTTGCGTACTTCAGCAAGGCGTCTAGTAAGCTTGTGTGCAAGGGAAACCGGAAGAGGCATAAGTTCTTCCGTATCGTCGTTGGCATAACCGAACATCATGCCCTGGTCACCTGCTCCTGTATCAAGCTCGTTGTTGTCACCGTGGCGTGCTTCATAAGACTTGTTAACACCCATGGCGATATCAGGAGACTGTTCGTCGATCGATGTAAGAACAGCACATGAATTGTAGTCAAAACCTACCTCGCTGCTGTCATAGCCGATCTCCTTAAGTCTGTTTCTTACAATAGAAGGGATATCAACATAAGCTGATGTTGTTATCTCGCCCATTACGAGCACCATACCCGTTGTAGCGCATGTCTCGCATGCAACGCGTGCTGTGCTGTCCTCCGCAAGGATTGCGTCAAGAATGGAATCAGAAATCTGATCGCAGACCTTGTCGGGATGTCCCTCTGTTACTGACTCTGATGTAAAGAGCCACTTGCCTGTTCTGTTTCTCATAAAGATCCTTTCCGTTCAATGCTCTTTGCCAAAAGAAAACGCCTTCCCCGAAAGGAAGGCGTACGCTTTTTTATAAACGTTCCTCATCTTTCAGGTCGCCTGATTTGGTGTCCTGCCGGATTTGGCACCGCTGCTCTCCGCGGTTGCCGGGCTTCACTGGGCCGGTTCCCTCTAGCCTCTCTTGATAAGCAATGAACTCAAATAATTGTTTTG
>Ga0265300_10001577_pt1 | contig 21067 bp, 17 predicted proteins | sample AusTroGonzalo_MG_FD_193482 | JGI IMG/M metagenome (GOLD analysis project Ga0265300, IMG submission 193482) | Bovine rumen microbial communities from tropical cattle in Woodstock, Queensland, Australia - Gonzalo_03 | ecosystem: Host-associated > Mammals > Digestive system > Stomach > Rumen ...
GCCGAATGACGGCATCTTGGTTGCAGACTTCTCCTCATCGTTGATGGTGTAGTTCTCATCACCAATCATGAGTGAACGGGTTGTACCGGCCTCACCACGTGAAGTTACGGTTACATATTTCTTGCCGTAGTCATCAAAATATATCTTGGTAACCATTGTGCTGGGGTCAAAGTTCATCTGACGGTCACCACGCTGACCACCCTGTCCGCGCTGTCCGCCCTGGCCCTGAGGACGCTGGCCCATACCCTGGCCGCCGCCAAAGCCACCCATACCTGCGCCACCGCCGAATCCGCCGGCACCGCCTTGGAACTGGCCCATGTTGTTGGCCATAGTTATAACACCTGATTTGATGCCAAGAACAGGCTCAGCAGGCTCCTGCTTATCCTTCTTAGCCGCATTTACTGAAAGGCTCACTGCCGCAAGCATCATGGCGGCAACCATAAGTTTTCTCATTTGCATTATTGTTTAAGGTTTATTATTTGATTCTGCTTATTACTATATAGTTTAATCCCCTATGTTAAATTCTTAATTCTCAATTCTAAATTATCTTGACCTTGGCCGTACCCACCTTGAACTTGATATCCATCTGCACGATTGTGCGGGCTGCATTGTCGCATACATAGATGTTCAGTATCTCGCGGTCCTTCTTCTTACCCTTCTCCACATAAGGCTCAACCAGTTTGAATACCATGCACTTGTATTTTCGGCCCGATATCTTAAGCGTCTCCGTACCCTGGTAAATCAGTGCCTCGTCCAGGATTTCGGCGGCATCGGCCAGCTTAAAGTTCAGGCGCTGTCCCTTCTTGAGCTTTGCGGGATCGATGGTACGGGCAAATCCCACCACGCTTATCATATCGTAAACCAGGGTGTTAGATGTCTCGGTCACCTCCTTTACGCGGCCGTTCTTATAGTCCTTACGCATCTTGGCCACGCACTTGCCGTCATCGGTCTTGCTGAAATATACTTTCTCACGAACTATGTCATCGCCCTCAAAACAGTGTTTCTGGAAGAACAGCGGTGATGAATCCTCCGGTCTTACAATTGTTGTGAGCGTATCATTCAGGCTGAATATCTTCTCTGCCGCGCTTGTAGTGCGGGCTATCAGCTTCATGCGGACCGCCTTCTGGCCGTTGTAAGAAATATTCTCTGTTATCAGTTGCGCGTCACCGGCCTTGATAGGTCCCAGATACATTCCGTATTTAAGGTTCTCATTCTTCCATGCCTGCTGAGCCATAGCTGCAGTGGCAATTATCAGTGCGCATATGATAGTAAGTATCCGTTTCATAACTGTTCAGTTTTAGTCGGTTTCTGTATTTAAGATTCTGATTTTGGCGCGAAGTTAAAATAAATATCCATTATCTTTGCTTTAAACAACCACCACAGATATGCTTTTTGACAAGGAAACATACGTCCAGAGACGTGCCACGCTAAGGAATAAGGTTGGCAGCGGACTCATCATACTGCTTGGTAACAACAACGCGCCGTGCAACTACCCGGCCAACGCATATACGTTCCGTCAGGACAGCTCGTTCCTCTATTTCACAGGTCAGGACCGTGACTCACTTGCTTATGTTCTGGACTGTGACAGCGGCCGCGAGTGGCTCCTGGGTAACGACATCGATATAGAGGACATCATCTGGACCGGATTCGTGCCCTCCGTTGCGGACCTTGCTTCAGAGTGCGGAATCTCCAGCAGTGCCCCCTACGGAAAATTGAAGGAATTGGTGGCCGATGCCCGCAAACAAGGCCGTGAGGTCCATTTCCTGCCGCCCTACCGTCATGACCATATGATCCTATTGGCCGATATGCTCGGTATACATCCTTTGGCCACACGCGATGCTGCATCTGTCAAGCTAATAAAGGCCGTTGTGGATATGCGTTCCGTAAAGTCAGATGGAGAGATTGCCGAGATTGAGCGTGCCATGGCCATCGGCTATCAGATGCATTGTGCCGCCATGAAGCATTGCAAGCCCGGCGTGACCGAAAAGTCCATCGAGGGCATCATGGAGGGCATTGCCATGGGTCAGGGCGCCAAGGTATCATTCAACAGCATAGTCTCCATGCACGGAGAGATATTCCACGGCAATCCGTCTCTAAGACCCCTTGAGCCCGGCCGCCTGCTGCTGGTAGATGCCGGTGCAGAGACCGTAAACAACTACTGCAGTGACAACACCCGTACCATGCCCGTAAGCGGCAAGTTCACCTCCATGCAGCGTGACATCTACTCAATCGTAGAGGCCTGCCACGACCTGGTAATTGAGCGTGCCCGCCCCGGCATGAAATGGCTGGACATGCACCTTGATGTCTGCCGCCTCATGACCTCACGTCTCATAGACCTGGGCCTCATGAAAGGCAATGTTGAAGACGCCGTCCAGGCCGGAGCACATGCCATGTTCCTCCAGCACGGTCTGGGCCACATGATGGGAATGGACGTCCACGACATGGAAGGCCTGGGCCAAATCTACGTAGGCTTTGATGAAGAAGTAAGACCCTCCGAGCAATTTGGTACCAACTGCCTCCGCTGCGGCCGCCGCCTCCAACCCGGCTTCGTCCTAACCGACGAACCCGGAATCTACTTCATCCCCGCCCTAATCGACAAATGGAAATCCGAGCGCCTGCACACCGACTTCCTGAACTACGAAGCAATAGAAAAATACCGCGATTTCGGAGGAATCCGCATCGAAGACGATATCCTAATCACAAATACAGGCTGTAGAGTTCTAGGAAAAGAAATCATCCCCTACCACCCCGATGATATAGAGAATTATTTATCCAATACCAGCCATTGAAATGGCTGGCTACCAATATCCAATGCCTACGGCATTAATTTGTGCCATAGGCACATAATAAGGGTAGCCAGCTAATTAATTGGCTGGGACAATTCATTGGCTAGATCTGGCCCAACAAAAAATCACTTGGCTTTACTGCAACAGTCCCGCATAGAGCAGCCGCAGCAAGCTGATCCGCTCTTTCTTTTGCGGATGGATGAAATAACAGCCAGAGTAACGAGTGCTGCTATAGCGATTATTGATATGATAGTTGCGGCGTTCATAATACAGCCTGAGCAATTAAATAACCAAACCAAGCAACAATCCAAGCGATGACGCACTGGAATACAACAACGTAGATTGCCCACTTGTCACCAAGCTCGCGGCGCACGCTACTGATAGCAGCTACGCAAGGAGTGTAAAGCAAGCTGAATATAAGCATCGGAACAGCAGTGATTACAGTCAGCGACTCTGTCACGCCAAGCACCTCCATCGTAGCCACCACGCTCTCCTTAGCCAGGAAACCGCTAACAAACGATGTCACGATCCGCCAGTCACCCAAGCCCAGAGGACGGAACAGAGGCTCCAAAACGCCAGCTACCCAAGCCATCATCGACCCCTCGCCGTTCTCCACCATGTTAAATCTGAAATCAAACGTCTGCAAAAGCCAAATCACAATGGTTGCAACAAAAATCACAGTAAACGCCCGCTGACAGAAGTCCTTAGTCTTGTCCCACAGCAGATGGCTAACATTCTTAAGTCCCGGCATGCGGTAATTAGGCAGCTCCATAACGAACGGAGCAGCCACATAATTCTTGCGGAACAGCTTTGTAACCAGAGCCACCACAATGCCCACCAGAATAGAAAGCAGATAAAGCCCCGCCAGAATCAGACCGCCCTTACCCGGGAAGAAAGCATTGGTAAAGAATCCGTAGATAGGAATCTTGGCGCTGCAGCTCATGAACGGAGTAAGCAGAATGGTCAGTTTACGGTCACGGGCCGATGGCAACGTCCTTGTAGCCATCACAGCCGGAACAGAACATCCAAAGCCGATGAGCAGCGGCACGATAGAACGTCCCGACAGACCCAGCTTACGCAGCAGCTTATCGGTCACAAAGGCTATGCGGGCCATATATCCGCTGTCCTCAATCAGACTAAGGAAGAAGAACAGTATTATGATGATAGGCACAAAGCTCAGCACGCTCCCTACGCCGCCAAATATGCCATCCTCCACAAGCGATATGATTGCCGGTGATATATCGGCCTTCTCCATACCGGCCACGCAGATGCCGGCCAGGCCCTGTATCAGTTGGTCAAGCCAGTCCTGCAGCGGGGCGCCCAGCACATCGATAGAGAGCCAAATCACCAGGCACATCACAATCAGGAATATCGGGATTGCAGTCCAGCGGCCGGTAAGAACGCGGTCAATCCTGCGGCTGCGGATGTACTCACGGCTCTTCTGCGGCTTGATAACCGTCTGGTTGCAGAGGCGCTCAATAAATGAGAAACGCATATCGGCAATGGCGGCCGCGCGGTCCATGCCACGCTCCTCCTCCATCTGCAGTATGATGTGCTCCATGGTCTCCTTCTCATTCTGAGTGAGCCCCAGAGCCTCAAGCACCTGAGTATCGCCCTCGGCCAGCTTGCCGGCTGCGAATCGGCCCGGAATGCCCGCACGTTCAGTGTGGTCCTCAACCAGATGCATTATGCTGTGTAGGCAGCGATGAACAGCGCCGCCGTGCTCATCCTTGGTGCAGAAGTCCGTACGCGCCGGCTTCTCCTGGTACTCAGCCACATGAATGGCATGCTCCACCAACTCCTTTATACCCTCACCCTTTGCGGCCGATATCGGGACCACCGGGATGCCCAGGATGCGCTCCATCTCATTGACGCGGATTGAGCCTCCGTTGCCCGTCAGCTCATCCATCATGTTCAGGGCCAGCACCATCGGCACGCCCAGCTCCATCAGCTGAACGGTCAGGTAGAGGTTACGCTCTATGTTGGTTGCATCAACAATATTGATGATGCAGTTTGGTTTCTGCTCAATTATGAACTGACGTGACACCGTCTCCTCCTGAGTGTAAGGTGACAGAGAATAGATGCCCGGCAGGTCAGTCACCAGTGTATCAGGATGCCCCTTTATCTGGCCGTCCTTGCGGTCCACCGTCACGCCCGGGAAATTACCCACGTGCTGATTAGACCCCGTCAACTGATTAAAAAGCGTAGTCTTGCCGCAGTTCTGCTGTCCTGCAAGTGCGAATCGTAGCACAGAGCCCTTAGGAAGTGGCGATTCGTGCGTAGCATCATGATACTTACCAGCCTCACCCAGTCCAGGATGCGAGTTATGCTCATGCAGCGACAGGTTATATCCAAAGTCTATCAGATCAATATCTTTTTGAGCTTCCTCATTATCAGAAGAACCTTTCTTGATTTTGATTTGAGCGGCTTCTTCCAGTCTCAAAGACAAGGTATATCCGCGAACCAGAAGCTCCATGGGATCGCCCATCGGAGCAAACTTGAGCAACTTAACTTCAACGCCCGGCAGCAGTCCCATATCCAGGAAATGCTGACGCAGCGCACCCTCACCACCAACTGCGGTCACAACCGCACTCTCACCTACTTTCAGTTCCCTAAGAGTCATACTTAGCTAATTTTGCTCGCAAAATTACAGCTAACTCCTAAACCAATCAATACCTACAAATGAGTAAAGCACATGTTTAAAAAGATCCAGCCGTTGAAACGGCTGGATTATTGGCACCCTTTTTACTGAATCTCCGAGAGGTTGTAAGGAGTCTCCTGATAAACGTAATAGTTCAGCCAGTTGGAGTAAAAGAGGTTGGCATGAGCACGCCAGCGGTCCAACGGCCCCTTTGCCGGGTCATCGTCACGATAATAGTGCCTGGGCATCTCAATGGGCAGCCCCTTGGCCAGGTCACGCTTATACTCCACGTCCAGCGTATCGGGAGAATACTCCATATGCCCGGTAATGAAAATCTCGCGACCATTACGGGCCGATACCATGAACACACCGGCCTCATCGGACTCAGAGAGAATCTTGAGCTCCGGATGCGCCAGGATATCCTCCCTGTGCACCTCAGAGTGACGGCTGTGAGGCGCATAGAACTCATCGTCAAAGCCACGGAATATGGGAAGGGGCTCATCAATGGTCCTATGCTTGAAAATTCCGAACATCTTGGACGGCAGCTGATACTTGGGCACGCCGTAGAAATGGTACATTGCCGCCTGAGCCGCCCAACAGATATATAAGGTCGATGTCACATGAGTCCTGGCCCAGTCAAAAATATCCTTGAGCTCATCCCAGTATGACACCTCCTCAAACCGCATCTGCTCAAGCGGTGCACCTGTCACGATGAATCCGTCAAACTTCTGGTCACGCATACTCTCAAAAGTCTCGTAAAACACCATCATGTGCTCTACGGGAGTGTTCTTGGACGTATGACTGCGCAGTTTCATCAGTTTGAGTTCAATCTGAAGCGGTGTGTTCGATAACAGACGTATCAGATCAGTCTCAGTGGTCACCTTGATGGGCATCAGATTGAGCACCACGATGCGCAACGGACGAATGTCCTGGCTTGTGGCACGGCTGGTGTCCATTACAAAGATGTTCTCACCCTTGAGAATCTCAATTGCAGGCAGTTTATCGGGCAGTTTAAGAGGCATATTTTACTTCTTGATATTTAAACCGGCGCGCCGTTCTCCTGCGGATTGCCCGCAAAAGAACGGTAGCACCATGGCAAAATTACTTATTTATTATATTTTGGCAAAAGCCTGATCAAGATCAGCAATGATATCATCAACATGCTCTACACCGATTGACAGACGCACAGTTGTAGGAGTGATGTGCTGCTCGGCCAGCTCCTTTGATGTCATCTGAGAGTGTGTGGTGGTGTAAGGATGTATCACAAGGCTCTTAACATCGGCCACATTGGCAAGCAGTGAGAAAATCTGCAGTGAGTCAATGAACTTCCAGGTATCCTCCTGAGTGCCGTTGATCTCAAATGTGAAGATTGATCCACCGCCGCCCGGGAAATACTTCTTGTAGAGCTCATGATCCGGATGATCCTGCAGTGAAGGATGGTTAACCTTGGCAACCTTGGGGTTCTTAGCAAGGTACTGAACAACCTTGAGTGCGTTCTCAACGTGACGCTCTATGCGCAGAGGCAGAGACTCTACACCCTGAAGCAGGATCCATGCGTTGAAGGGGCTGATGGCAGCACCGGTGTCACGCAGGATGACGGCACGGATACGGGTTACGAATGCGGCTGCACCGGCTACATCGGCAAAAACTGCGCCGTGGTAAGAGGGATCGGGTTTGGCCAGTGTAGGATACTTGTCGGGGTTGGCCTTCCAGTTGAAAGTACCGCCGTCAACGATCACACCACCCAGTGATGAACCATGACCGCCGATGAACTTGGTTGCGGAGTGAACCACAATGTCAGCTCCGTGCTCCAGCGGACGGATAAGTATGGGAGCGAAAGTGTTATCCACGATAAATACGAGGCCGTGCTTGTGTGCTACGGCTGCAACAGCCTCCAGATTGGTAACGTCACTGTTGGGGTTACCGAATGTCTCGGCATAGATTACCTTGGTATTAGGACGGATAGCTGCCTCAAGAGCCTCAAGGTCATTCACCTTAACGATGGTGCTGCTGATGCCCTGAGTAGCAAGTGTGTGTGTTATCAGGTTGAAAGATCCGCCGTACAGGTTGTCGGCTGCAACGATGTGGTCACCGGCCTGTGCAATGTTCTGCAGGGCGTATGTTACTGCTGCTGCGCCCGATGCAACCGCCAGCGCTGCCACGCCACCCTCAAGGGCTGCGATACGCTTCTCCAGCACATCCTGGGTTGAGTTTGTCAGACGACCGTAAATGTTTCCGGCATCACGAAGACCAAAACGGTCAGCAGCGTGCTGTGAGTTACGGAACACATAAGATGTGGTCTGATAGATAGGTACTGCGCGTGCATCTGACGCGGGATCGGGCTGCTCCTGGCCTACGTGAAGGGCCAATGTCTCAAGATGAAGTTTGTTGTTTGCCATATTCCTTATAATTTTTAATTGTTTGTAATCTCGTTTTGTTCTTTTGACGATGCAAAGATACAGCCGTTAGAAAAATCCACCAAAACAAATATGTTATTAAAGAAGAATTTCCTACCTTTGCCCCACATAGCAGAAAAATAAGTCATATAAAACCACATAAACTATGGAAAAGGAGAATATTTCAACTATGATTGAGCCAAAAGCAGGAGAACTGGATGCTACAGACATCAAAATCCTCACCTGCCTGCAGGACAATTCACGCCTCACAACCAAGGAACTTGCCGCAAAGGTGCACCTCTCCACCACCCCCGTCTTTGAACGCCAGAAACGCCTGGAGCGCGAGGGTTATATAAAGAAGTATATTGCAGTGCTGGACCCAGAGAAGCTCAACCTGGGATTCGTGGTATTCTGCTGCGTGCGTCTGCGCATGATGACCGGTGACGCCGCCCACCGTTTTGAGGAGGCCGCCCGCAACATGAAAGAGGTTGCAGAGTGCTACAACATATCGGGCGAGTTCGATTACCTGCTCAAAGTATATTGTCCCGATATGCGCTCCTACAAGGAGTTCCTCATGAACGTTCTTGGTACCACCGATACCGTAGGCTCCATCCAGTCCATGTTCGTTATGAGTCCCATCAAGAAAACGTTTGGCCTCTCTATATAATTATCTATAATTGAACGTGCGGTGAACGTAATCCGGCTGCGCCTCAGAGCTGCCGGCCCGAGGCACCGTCTCCAGCCTGTCATTCCAGTTGTACACATTATCATATGTGTAAGGCCCGTAAGTCTCAACCGTAGCCCCATCATACCCATTGTAATAAACCCTGCGCTCCAGCAGGTCCCGGTTCATATTATAACTGTAAATACAGCTGTCAATCAGATGTTCATCCCCACCCTTGTAAATATAATAGGTAGGCACCATAACCTGCACGTTCTTAATGCCAAACTCATATCGGCAATCAACCTTATCAACCATTTTCAGCATGCCGTTATCATAATACAGTGAATTTGAAACGAACCTGCTGTTATAAGGCAAACCCTTCCTGTACTCAACCCTGAGCGTATCGCCGCCCAGATTCTCGTGCTCATCGGTCCCAATCCTCTCACGCCACAACGCCCTCTTAATGACCAGCTTACCGCCCTCATTCTCAAACTTATAGGCTCTGTCCTCACCATACATGAACTCACCTTTCCTCCAGGTCTTGTGCACGCCCGATAAATCCGGCACCACCATACCCTCCAGACTCTCATCCAACGGGTTCTGCTCCTCCCATCCGCGTGCCGAATAAGTGACCAGCATGCCGGTATTTTCATACTCATAACTCCAATTGCGCACAGTATCGCCCTCAGCCCTCACGACAGCACAGGTAAGACGGTGATTCATGTCATCGTATGTATATACATATGAGGAATCCATACGGTTATGGTCCAGGTCATGGATATTCATAAGCGTCAGATTGCCGTTCCTGTCAAAATTATAAATGAGTTCCTGCCCCGGGCGCTTTCTGGAAATGGTACTCATGGTCTCCACCTTTCCCCTGATACCGGCCTTCTGCAACGCCGTACGACGCCAGTAATAGGTGCCGAACCAAGATTCGCCCGCTTTCTGCATAATCCTGAAAATGATTCTGTTACTCCCTGATTCCAGTATGACCGATGTACGACGAATGGAGTCAGTAGGATTCTCCGCCACCGTAATCTTTATGGTATCACGTCCGGCCACACCGCTGGACTTAGAAAGGAAACACCATTCCTTACCCTTGGTTGCCACAAAAGCCTCCCACGACGCATTGGTATTGATGGCAATGGATGCAGAGTCATAAACGCAGTCCATAACCCTCATAGTGGTGTCCGTTGCAATGGACTTCTCAGCTTTATCCAGCAACACCTCCCCGTTGTCGCAACCGGTAACAGAGCCTATGAACGTACATATACCCGCCAGAACGGAAAAAAGTCTAATTCTCATAAGATAAGAAGTTTAGCATCCACAAATTTAATCATTCCGCGATACTAAAATAATTTTTCTGTACAAAAACTAAACTATTCCGAACAAAAAATCAACGATATAGAATAACTCCGGCCCTATATTTGTCACTGAGTTCTAAGATATGGCCCTTCATTCCGGGATGGGCCAGTTCCATACGGTATCTTAGAATGCATGTGAATCGGACCTCCTGTCTGTGAAGACGGGAGGTTCGGCGCTTTTATGGATTTTTATAACATCAGTTTGTGTATAAATAATCCAAAGGATTAACTTTGCGTGGTTTTTAAGAAACATTCATCAAAAATTATGAAATACTATATCCTCTTTGGCCCTCCCGGGGCAGGAAAAGGCACACAGGCTGGTGCCATTTCACAGAAGTATAACCTTAAGCACATAAGCACCGGTGAGCTGCTGCGTGCCGAGATTGCAGCCGGTACAGAGCTTGGCAAGCAGGCCAAGGACCTTATCGATGCCGGAAACCTTGTCCCCGACAGCGTAGTTGAGGGCATGATTGAAAGCACATTCAACAACAACAAGGACGTAGCCGGATTCCTCCTGGACGGATTCCCCCGTACTCTGGGCCAGGCTGCTGATCTTGATGAGATGCTTGCCCGTCGCGGTGAGAAGGTAAACGCCGTAATCTCAATCATGATCAAGGATGAGACCATCAAGCAGCGCATCCAGCACCGCGCCGAGATTGAGGGCCGTGCCGATGACGCCAATGAGGAGACCATCAAGAACCGCATAGCAACCTATCATAAGCAGACAGAGCCCCTCATCACCTACTACAAGAACGCCGGCAAGTACCACGAGGTAGACGGTGAGTGCGGTGATATAGAGGCCGTTCGTAAGGAGATGTTCCGCGTGTTCAAGGGCATCGACCATAAGTTCCTGGAGCGTCAGGTAGTACTTGATGACTCACTTCTGGATAAGGTACAGATGCTGGCCCAGGAATCACCCCGTCTGCGCATGAACTATGACCTGCGCAACAGTGAGGACGACCAGTCACAGCGTATGCTCAACGTAATGCTGCCCGGCACCAAGACCGCCATCCACAAGCACAACCTCTCAAGCGAGACCGTAATGCTTATGCGTGGCAAGATGGATACTGTATTCTACAATGACAAAGGCGTTGAGATGCAGCGCATCCACATGGGCGGTGACACCGGCGTGTTCGGCGTAAACATACCCAAAGGCCAGTGGCACACATTTGAGGTAGCGGAGCTCTCAATCATCTTCATGGCTCAGGATGGACCCTGGTCTCCCTTGGCCAAGGAGAATATGCTTTAATTCAGAAAGCAATAAAAAAATAAGGTCGCGGATTCGCGACCTTATTTTTTATTTGCTTGCAAACATTTCCTTCACTTTAGGCCAGTAGTTCTTACCAAGAACTATTCCGCAACCCAGAACGCCCCCAAAGAAAGTCCAGATAATAAGAGTCTTGGCACGGCTGTTTGAAGGCTGTGACGGAACCGTTACCGGCTGGATGATTGTAAATACCGGAGTATCTTTCTTAACCTGCAGCTTTATCTGCTCCAACTGCTTTGAGAGCTCACTGTAAAGAGAGTTGGCAATAGTGTACTTTGATGACAGGCGCTCCAGCTCAATGCGATCCTGGGTAGATGTAACCTGCTTGGTACGGTCAGTTATCTTAGCCACCTGCTCCTGGTAGAACTCAGTCTCTTTCTTAACCTCATTATAACGAGCCTGAACATAATCCAGTTCACTCTGTGATTTCTCAACGCGGAAACGGGTAATCTCCTCCTGTAGCAGCTGCTGAGCCTTCATGGCAAGCTCGGCTGTCTGTATAGGCTCTGAACCTATTACAGAGAGTGTAACATAACCCTCTTTCTTGTCAACGTTAAGTGATACGCTCTGCCCTACCATCTTAAGGATCTTAACCTCATCCTTGGTAAGCAGCAAAGGCCTCTCAATATCAGAATCTGATGCAGGCAGCGTTGTCTCAGGCTTCTCACCGCGAATGGCATTCAGTATCACGCCGGGCAGTCCCAATGTGTACTTCTTTATTGTACCCATTACACCCGGTTTCATATACTCCTTGGCGTATGTATACATGCTTACGGCTGTATCAGCCTTGGCGTAGTGCAGCGGAGTGTACATAAGCTCCTTACGGAACGGAACGCTGTTTACTATCTGCGGATAGATAAGCGGTGACAGTTCTGATGTGCTACTCATTGAACTCAGGTCAAATCCGGCAAGTGAAGCCAGGCTGCTCAGTGATGAACTGGTCTTGGAACCCACCTGAGGCACCATGACGGTGCTCACGCTGTATGTGCGTTTCATTGTAAGTGCTGCAACAAATCCCAGCACAATGAATGCACAGGTCCAGATTATTACCGTCTTGCGGCCATCCCAGAGCTGCTTAACCAGCGCCATTATGTCTATGCCCTCCTCATCATCCATCAGAGGTGCATTATTCATATTCTCCTGCATATTACTTAAGTGTGTCAATGAGAACAATAAGTGAAATAACTGATGTCAAGGTAGATATAGACTGGTTGAATGTGTTGCTCCAGTTAATCTTCTCCTTGGGAGTATCCAGTTTCTCACGCTTCTCGCGGTCAATGCTTACAGATATTACTCCGCCCGGCTCAACCTTTGGATACCTGCGGATTCCAAATAATCCGCGTTTTGTTCCATCAGTCTGATTGTTAGGCATTGTAACGGTTACACTATTCCTGTTGGCAACCTTCTGGAAACCACCGGCATAGTGACGGATATACCAGGCAGCGTTGTGCTTGCCCTGATAAACCATAACCTTGCTTGATGCAGAGAACTCTTCAGGAACATATTGTCCCATACGGGTACCGATCTCACGTATCACAACGGTGTTCTCCTGACGTACAATGTTTACTACATCGCCATCCATCAGTATAAGGTCTGAGTAAAGATGTCCTTTGTGGCTCTTGGCCTCAGAAAGGTTCACACCAATGTTACCACGGTTGTTATATGTACGGAATACATATGTGTAAGGATCGGCATCATCCAGCAGTCCGCCTGCCATCTCTATAACCTCCCAGAGCTGTGTCTTGTTGTCATCCAACAGATATACACCGGGATATTTTACACGTCCGTTAATCTCAACTGTACGGCCGGTTGTAAAGTCAGGAGTCATACGTACAACAATCTGATCAAACGGCTGCAACTGGAAATCTGTTGTGGGATAGTAATCCTCATCAACCTCAAGTGTAATAAGGTCAAATGATGAATTCTTATCAGTAATGTTCAAACGGAACACCTCAACACGGTCATATGCGGCACCAACCTCAAAACCTCCGGCCATTGTGAGCAGGTCATGCACGGTCAGTGACGGATCAAAGGTGGTTCCAAAGGGGTTCTTAACGGCACCGTTTACACGAACCTCACCCGCATTGGTATAAGTGGTGTTATCATAAACGTTCAACTGGTCACCCGCCTTGAGTTCCATATCAAGGTCATTGTCAAGTGAAACGGTTATGTACTCCATCTTGGCCGGGTTGGTTACATCCTTGCGGAATATATAAGCTGTAGGATATACGCTTGTCTTAAGACCTCCGGCATACTCAATAGCCTGACCAACAGTCATGTGGTCATTAAGACCAAAGGGGCGTGCAAATGGCTGACGTACCTGTCCGTTAACGCTGATGGTGTCTACATCGCGGTAAGCAGACTGCTTAAGAACCTTCACCAGGTCACGTGCCTGCAGAGTGAAATCAGCATTGCCATCCACACCCGGGAACGGAACGGTAATAATTGAGATTGTTGAGTCAGGGCTCATACGCTCTACAAATACAAAATCTGTCTTTGCGGTATATCTGGGCTTGGCTCTCTCAATCAGAGTCTTAAGGCTGGTGTTCTTGTTAACATCAAACCTGCCCTCATAGTAGACATCACCCTCAATGGCAACATAGTTCTCCATCTGGACATCGGTAGTAAAGATATAGACATCATCACCATCGTGCATATCCACTTTCTTCTTGCCTCTCATTATATCGTCCAGATTATACTCCAGGATATTAACCTCACCGTTCTCATAACGTGAAACCTGTACAAAATCAGCGTATGCGTTATAAACCAGGCCACCGGCATATTCAATAAGGTCCTTAAGGCCCTCACCCTGAATCATTTCATAACGCATGGGGCGGTTCACACCTCCGCGTATGGTAACCACGTTCTGGGCTACCGGAACAAACAGCACATCACCGTTCTGCAGGTCATACTGGATCTTTGGATCCGGCTTGGTCATGTATTTATACAGGTCCAGACGGTTGTTCTTACCACCGCGGCTCAACTGTATGTTACGTACAGATCCTATTCCAGTGGGACCGCCAGCTGCAGCCAGAGCGTTGAATACGTTGTTCAAGGCCGATACAGAGTATCCGCCCTGAGTCTCAACCTCACCGTATATGCTCACTGATACTGTGCGGGCAGTGATAATGCGTACAGCAATCTGATCCTCACGGAATGAGTAGTGGCTGGCCAGTTTTGACTGTATAGCCTGACGTGCCTGAGCCATTGTCAAGCCCTTGAGGAATATCTTGCTTGTACCTGCGGGCTGTATAGAACCGTCTGCACCTATGCGCTGATGTATCTCAGTCTGTGATGAACCGAATATTGAGATGTGAACCTCATCACCCTCACCCAGTACATATGTGTCAGGAGCTTCTGCACCGTCAGTGGTACGGAACACATCCAGACTATTTCCTCTAAACAGAGTGTGTCCGTATATATCTGATTCACTTGTCTCAGTTTCAGTAGCAGCTACATCGGCAGCCTGAGTCTCACCTGCAGCCTCTTCATCGGTTGTAGCCGGTGCTACAGGATCTCTGAAAGTTGCATCGTATGCAGCAACATATGACATAGTGGAATCTGCTTTTGCTTTCTCAGCCTGCATCTGGTTCAAGATATCCATCACACGGCCCTGATAATTTGCATACTCAGTAGGCGGTATGTTATCCACATCAATGCCCTCCTCCATCAGACGGGTTCTAACCTCTGTCTCACTGAGTCCGCGTTTCTGCAACTCTGCCTGAGCCATAGACATCATCGTAGCTGACTGACCGAATGCCACCATCGGCATCATCAGCATAAGACTAGCCACAATCTTCTTCATATATATCCTTTCTTTTAATGAATTTGCACAAAGGTACTAATAAATATTAAATACCAGCCGAGAATTCCTTAATTCGCTGCTCTTCGCTGCGTTTGCATACCAAAAGCTGGCCGTTTTTCTCAGAAACTATATAACCGTCCAGTCCCTGGAGCACAACCTTCTTAAGTCCTTCAGTATGAACCACGCAATTGGAACTCTCATAGAAACTAACGTTTCCAACCGCTGCATTATTGTTAGCATCCTTGGTCAATTTCTCGTGCAGAGACTGCCAGTTGCCCAAATCGCTCCACCCAAAATCGGCCGGATAGGTATACACCTTACCATCCGCAGCCGCCGGCTCCATAACAGCATAGTCAATAGAAATCTTCTCACACTGCGGGAAAATAGCATCCACCTGACCAGTAGCCAACATCTTACTCATCTCCTCCGCCAAATCAGGCTTATAAGCTTTCAAAGACTCAGTTATAGTCCTAATATTCCAAACAAAAATCCCAGCATTCCAAAGATAATGACCATCCGCCAAATACTTCTTAGCCGTCTCAAGATCCGGCTTTTCTTTAAAAGCCTCAACAGCAACAATCTCCGACGCAGGTTTGTTACTATCAATTCTCCGCTCGGCCCGAAGGGACGCTTTCACAAAGCGAAGCGACTGAAAGAATTCTCCATTCTCAATTTGAACATATCCGTAGCCAGTCTCAGGGCGATTGGGCTTAATGCCTATGGTTACAATGAAATCATGTCCGGCAGTAAACTCAAGCGCTCCGCCAATAACCCTGCGGAACTCCTCCGGATTCATAACCACAGCATCGCTGGGAGTAACCACAACGTTGGCATCAGGGTCCTCACGCTTTATGCTCCAGCAAGCCCAGGCTATGCACGGCGCTGTGTTGCGTGCTGCAGGCTCGGCCAGGATATGCTCTGCAGGGATACCAGGTATCTGCTGCTTTACAATATCCACGTAAGCTTTATTGGTAACCACCCAGAAGTTCTGCTCCGGGCAAATACCCTTGAACCTGTCTACAGTAAGCTGTATCAGGCTCCTGCCGCAACCCAGTATATCAATGAACTGTTTGGGGAACTCCGGAGTACTCAGGGGCCAGAAACGGCTACCAATACCTCCTGCCATTATAACAACATGATTTGCCATATCTTATTTGTTTGTCATTCTGAACAGCTGCCACAGCCAACGGCGCATTATGCCGCGCTTTTGGTTATCAATGAACGCATCCAGCACACGTGTGTTAGTGCCAATGGGCTCTATGTCATAGTTTGCAATAGCTGCCGGGATAAGGCAGCTATAACCCTCCTTAAGGATTATGCCATCACCTGTCTCACGTATTTTGATGCGGCAGTCACCTTTAAGACACATGGTTATGATGAAACTGTCATATTTCTTAAGGTCACGGTGGAACCGCTGAGCAATCTCCGTTACGCGGGCACTGAAAAAAGCGGTCTCCACCACCCTGTTGGCGCGGTTTGACTTTACGCTGTATGCCGTACGGTATCGGCTCTCAACCTTATAGCTCAGAGCACGGGCCGCCAGCTCCGTATGCAACTCACGCGGCTTACCGTCCAATCCCGGCCTGTTATAGTCATATATCCTGTATGTAACGTCCGATGACTGCTGAACCTCGGCCAGCATTATTCCGCCGCATATGGCATGAACGCGTCCTGCAGGGATGTAAAACACATCGCCCGCATGAGCCTCATGTCTGGCCAGCGCATCAGTAATGGTGCCGTCCTGCACCATACGCTTATATTCACTTGGAGTAAGAGACTTCCTGAAACCGGAATAGATGCAGGCACCAGGCTGGGCATCAATGATATACCACATCTCGGTCTTGCCCATCTTGCCGTGCTCGCGGCTTGCCATCTCATCATTGGGATGAACCTGAATGGAAAGGTCTTTCTGTGCATCTATGAACTTGACCAGCAGAGGCATCTTTCCGCCATAGTGCCTGGCCACGGCCTTTCCCAGGATACTGTCCGGATCTGTAGCAACCACATCGGGCAACGTCTTGCCGGCAAAGGCACCGTTTGCCACCACGCTGGGCGAGCTCTCCACGGCACTCACCTCCCAGCTCTCGCCTATCGGCCCGGAAACGGCGGCATCACCAGCCACACCTTTCCACTCCACAAGTCTTTGGCCGCCCCAGACAATCTGGTGCAGGTTAGCATTAAACAACAACGGATAGAGTTTGCCCATCAGTCTCAGATCATAATTGAATGCAAAAATAAGCAAAAACTATCTCATTCCATCTTAATCCTGGGTAATTGCCAATGGTATTTTGTGGCAAGCAAACGAATTATGATAACGCCGGCTATACAACCGCCCTGATAGATTGCAGGGCCAAACCTGAGGTCACGGAGCAGGAAATAGAGCACGCCGCCGGCCACGCATGCCAGAGCATATATCTCCTTGCGGAAAATGAGCGGCACCTCATTGATGCAGATATCCCTTATCACACCGCCTCCGGCACCCGTAATGGTGCCTATCAGCACCGCGATGATGCCCGAGCACCCCAGATCCAGCGCCTTGGTAAGACCCAAAAGAGTAAAGATAGCCAGTCCTATCGTGTCAAAGATAAAGATAGTACCGGCTATCTTGTTTATGAACTTGTAAAAGAAGAAGTAAAGCAGCAGTGATACAGCCACAACCAATAGCGGCACCAGATCATCAAACCAGAACGGCCTGACATTGAGCAGCATATCCCTGATGGTTCCGCCGCCCACCGCCGTAGCCAGCCCCACAATATAAAGCCCCAGCAAATCAAAACGCTTCAACGCCGCCAGCCTTATTCCGCTTATTGCAAACGCAAAAGTCCCAATTATCTCAATCCAGTACATGCTGCAAAGATAGCAAATGTGGAAAAGGGGACAGTCCCCTTTTCCACATTTTCACATTTTGCTCCGAATTCGATCTGTGATGCCGCGGGTAATGCCGGTTACGCGAGAAATCTGAAGCGCATTCCCACAAAACATCAAAAGCTGTTTAAGCACCTCATCACGTTCACTCTTTTTAAGCTGCTGTATTTCTGACATTTCCGATATCCCCAGTTCCAGCCTGATATACTCGCGCACCCTGTCATCGGTCAAGCGCTGACCTGGATCGCAATCAAAATCCAGGATTCTCTGCGCTTTAGGCAACGGTTCATCAACCAACTCCTTTAGCGCATCAAAAGAAATCTTTTGAAAAACCGCGTCAGTACAACACACTGGCACATAAGCCTTTACCTTAGGATCAAACTCCCGCCAGCTACTCCACCTATAATCCTTCACATTATCAACCAGCCCAGCAGCTATCGGATTCTGATGAATATACCGCAGCAGAGTCACAAAATACTCCATATCATTCACATTCTCATTTCTAAAACGATCCTGAAACAGATGTCCGATATGCTCATACTTGTGATTGAAATAGCCTGCATAAGAACCAGATATACACTTGATTGCGTCCGATATCTTCACATCCTGCTCTTTAACCAGCAGATGCACATGATTTGGCATCAGGCAATAAGCATAAACAACCAATTCCGGTTTCATCGGCTTCCCAGTTTCATCAACCGGAAAAGCGACCCGCCTAATCTCATAAAGAAACTTGATATAATCTTTCTCACTCTCAAAAATGTCCTGACGGTTAATACCGCGCAACATCACATGGTAAACACCAGATTCACTATAATTCCTTGCTTTTCGTGACATAGAATAACAGATATTAGAACAAACAATACGCAAATATAAAAAAATATTCTGAATGTGGAAATGGGGACAGTCCCCTTTTCCACATTTTGTATCTTTGCGGGGTGATGATAGAAACACACCCGTTTGAGCCCTTCCTGCCGGAGAACGCAAATATCCTGTTCCTGGGCAGTTTCCCGCCGCAGCCTCACCGCTGGAGCATGCCGTTTTATTACCCCAACTGGATCAACGACTTCTGGCGCATCATGGGCCTAATACACTTCAACGATAAGGACCGATTCTGCATCATCAAAGAAAAACGTTTCAATGAGGCCGATATACGCGACTTCTGCACCCAGCAAGGCCTGGCCTTCTATGACACCGCGACCCAAATCCGCCGTCTGAAAGACAACGCCTCCGATGCCTTCCTAGAGGTCGTAACACCGACCGATATCCACGCTCTACTCCAGCAAATCCCCAATTGCGACACCCTCGTCACCACAGGCCTGAAGGCCACCGAGGTCATCTGCAGCACCTTCAACTGCACCATCCCTAAAGTTGGAAGCCACATAGAAATAAAACACGGCACCCGCCCCATCCAATTCTGGCGAATGCCTTCAACCTCACGCGCCTACCCGCTCCCTCTCAACAAAAAAGCCGACGCCTATCGCCAGCTCTTCAAAATGTGAAAAAGGGGACAGTCCCCTTTTCCACATTTTTCAGTCCAGGATTTGCTGGGCGGCGTTTTTGGTGTCCACTTTCTCGATGATGCGCTCCAGGATGCCGTCCTCGGAAAAGATGAAGGTGCGGCGCAGAGTACCTAGGACGGTCTTGCCGTACATCTTCTTCTCGCCCCAGGCTCCAAAGACCTGCAACATCTCGGTGCTAGTGTCTGCCAGCAACCTAAACGGTAGCTCGTATTTAGCGCGGAAACCAGTGTGCGACTTAGCGGAATCCTTGCTCACACCCACCACGTTGTACCCGGCAGCCGTCAGCGCAGCGTAATTATCGCGGAACGAGCACGCCTCGGCCGTGCAGCCGGAAGTATTGTCCTTAGGGTAAAAATAAATGATAGTCTTCTTTCCACGGCCGATAAAGTCCGATGACCGAACCACCTGACCATCCTGATCCACCACCTCAAACAGTGGCATCTTATCTCCAACTTTCAACATATCTGCAAAATTTCAGAAAGAAATGTGGAAAAGGGGAAGGTTTAGCTCGACGAAGTCACTGTCCCCTTTTCCACATTATTTGTAACGTCCCTCAATAACACTCCAGTCCACAATCTGCCAGAGAGCCTCCAGCTGAGCAGCGCGGCGGTTCTGATAATCCAGATAATACGCGTGCTCCCAAACATCGAAAGTAAGCAACGGCTTAAGCCCACGGACAACCGGATTAGAAGCCCCAGCCTCCTGGCTAATCACCAGTTCACCCTGAGCATCGCAAGACAGCCAAACCCATCCGCTTCCAAACAGCCCCACGCCCTTGGCCACGAACTCCGCCTGGAACGCCTCCACGCTACCCCACTGCTTGATAATCTGAGCCTTTAAACGACCTCCATCGGCCAAAGCCATGCCACCCTTACAGAACTGAGTAAAGTAAAGATTATGGTTCAATATCTGCCCCGCATTATTGAAAATACCACCACTGGACTTGCACACAATCTCCTTCAGCGACAAGCCCTCAAACTCCCCGCCAGCAATCAGCTTATTAAGATTATCCACATACCCCTGCAGATGTTTACCATGATGAAAACTCAGCGTCTGCGCACTAATAACCGGCTCCAGTTCCTTGGAACCGTACGGCAATGTAATCAGTTCAAACATATCTCATAAGATTTAATTGATTCAACTCTTGCAAATATAAACAAATGACAATCAAAAACAAAAAATCGCCCCTCAAGTATGCTGCCATGAAAGACGCGCCTGAGGAAATTATCCTCAAACATCGCTATAAAATGAGATCCAACCTGGCCACGTAATGTAGGTATAGATTTCATGTATACTGCCATTTCCCCATCCCTATTTAATATTTTTGCAATGTTTGTAAAAAAACTAATTAGACGAACAAGAGCCCGGCACAATACCGAGCTCTCCAAATATCAAATCATTAATTAATCCGTCCAACTTTTGTGGTTCACCTCAAAATTCATAGTTCTTCTTTATGTTGTTTATAGCAGCTATTAATCAGTCTTCTTTAATGTAATTCGGTCTCTTTAATGGTGCAAGAATGTAGCCACGAGTTACTTTGTTGATGGCTAAATCATTCAGATAACCTTGCTGAACTAATTCTGTGAGATCTTTTCTGGCAGTCATTGAAGATACAGAGAACAGCTCTTGCACATCTTTTACGGTCATGATTGTATCGGGCTCTTCTGTTAACCTTTGCAGAACCAAAGCCTGACGTTGATTTATGTTTCCGGCCATCATGAATGTGTTGGCGGCTTTCTTTTCTTGCTGCTTGCGC
>Ga0265300_10001580_pt1 | contig 21043 bp, 28 predicted proteins | sample AusTroGonzalo_MG_FD_193482 | JGI IMG/M metagenome (GOLD analysis project Ga0265300, IMG submission 193482) | Bovine rumen microbial communities from tropical cattle in Woodstock, Queensland, Australia - Gonzalo_03 | ecosystem: Host-associated > Mammals > Digestive system > Stomach > Rumen ...
CTTTTCTGTTGAAGTAACTGATAGTGAAGGATGGGCTGGCATTAACATTACCTTCGATAAAGATGGCAACTTTGTAGATTGGGGTTGATATAAATGGGCTGGATGTATTCTCACAACCGCAAAAAGCATCAGCGTCGCGTCAATAAGTATGTGCGAATGATGAATGAAAATCTGCGGAATGATCCTTTGTGGAAGGGCCGTTATATCGTATATCAAAGTGGCTCCCCTTTTTTCTATCAATATGAAGATAGAAGTGGTGCTGAACTATGCAATATCACCCTTATCTGTGAAGATAAGTACACGGGAAAGCAAGTAGCTAAAACCAAAAATGGAAACGAATGGTGCTTCCATAATGGAATGGATATATGGCGTTTTGTTAATGATGCCATTATCTACGATTTTGACGCTTGGGAGGTGTCAAGGAATGGCTAATATGATACTTTGCTGCGGTCTGTCTGGTAGCGGTAAAACTACGTTCTGCAAACGTTTTGTAGAACGCCATCCTGATTACATTCATTTGAATGTAGATGATTTTTACCACACCTATAATGGTGAGCAGGTGCATGAAAATGAGTTTGAAGTTTGGATTACCTTCTTCAACGCAATTCATTCTGCGGCCCTGCGCGGTAAAAATGTAATCGTAGATACCAATGCGCTCGATGCATTTGACCGCATCCAATTCATTCGTTGGTTTGGCGAATTTGAGCACCACTATCTTTACTGGGTATATGCCGATTGCTGGACCGCCAAAGCTAACAATGATAATCGTGGTCGTGTCATTCCAGAAGATGAATGGTGGCATATGTATCATAAAGTGGAAGTGCCCGATGAAGTAGCCGACCAAGATTGGGATGCTATTCGTTACATTTTCAATAATAATAGTAATAAATATTTAATCACAAAAGAATATGATATCAGCATTGGTGCCGATGAGAGAAGACGTGAATTTTTTATTCAGTCTAATCCAAAAGGAGTATAAATTATGATTATTCCTTTGTATATCGCAATTCCAACAATTATATTCTCTTATTTGTTGGGTGGCTATATTGGTTTGAACTTTACTGACTGGTATCATAAAAAGAAAGGAAAGAAATAATGCCTGGACAGACAAGTAAATATTCAAAAGCATTTACTGATGAAATGACAGGTCGTATCGCTGTTATTCTCGCAGATGCTCCTCGCGCCCTACGAATTGATGAATTTGCTGGTTATGATATGAATCTGGCCGGTATTTCTTCACAAAAGATGGCACGTATGCTTAACCATCTTGTAGAGATGGGAGTAGCTGTTAAACGAAAAGATAAAGATGGTAAAATGCGCTACCGTGCTGTTTCTAAACTAGAGGAGCGTTGGTAATGCTGTGGTGGCAATGGTTAATTACTTTTGGTGCGCCTGCGCTTGGGGTTGTTTTAGGACTGGTTTTGGGCGGAATCCTTACATCTAATTATAAGAAAACTCCTACAAAATGGCATCCTTGGTCGTTTCCAACTTGGGAAAAACGACACGGATATAATTGTATCACATTCGACCAATTCTTAGATATGTATAGTATTAATCCAAATAAATGGTGTACACAAATTGAAGCCAGTTATACTTCCGATGGTGTATGGGATAAAGCCGTATATAGAATGCCCGGTTGTTTAAATGATATATCTCTTTTTTGGGCCACACTTCGTGATAAACGGCGATATAAAAAATGGTGGTTAGAACAGCGCAAAGCATATAATCATCGAATTAAAGCTGCCGAATATAAAGTTGTGCTTGAAGATGTACAAAAAGATATTCAAATAAAAATGAAAGAAGCAGAACGTGAGCGCAAAAAAGAACAAGAGCGCATTGAAGCAGAGCGCCGTAGACACCAAGAAGAATATGAATGTTTAATTACCAATATGGAAAAATTAGCACGCTCTACAAAAATTCGTATAAACGATGTTTTTGCAGCGACAGTTCCTATGACTGAAATTAAATATAAAACCGAAACCATCTCACCAAAAGTAGATAATAAAATATATATAAAAAATAGTCAACGCCATTTACTTCATAATTGTGACACAAAAATTATGTATTATGGCGATGAATGTGAATATTTTGAAGCAGATTGCGGCATTCCCTATCTGCGGCGTATAAAAGATGGAAAAATTTTCGAGGTGGCATTTGAAGAATGATGGTATATAAGTGTGATAGATGTGGTAAAATAATACCACGTCCAGAAGGAACAGCAGATAAACCAATTAAACGTATCATTGATTGGGGATATGCTAATTATGATGACCCCAATGATGGTGGCGAAGTAGAACAGATTGATGTTTGCACAAGCTGTTATAAAAGCTTCCAGGAGTGGCGCGTAATGTATCATAGAGAAAGACTGGAAAAGGAGGAAGAATAATGGGTTGGATTCTTGTTCTTGCCATTGTTGTGGGTGATATTTATCTTTATTGTAAAGGATTTCGCCCCAAAAATTCCATGTGGCGTGACGAATACTTCATTAATCAATATAAGTATTGAGGAGGACGTATATGCCTAGCAATAAAGTAAAATTCAATTGGTTTAAAAACCGAGATAACTGGCCTTTCTGGTATCCTGGTTATATATTTTGGCGCGCCCCCATCAAAGCTACCAAACATTTTTGGGGTAATGTCTGCGGTTACTTCCGCCGTGGTCGCCTTGGTTGGAGCTATGGCGATGCTTGGGATATTGATATGTACCTCGGGCATATAATCCCGCAGATGCTTCGCCATATGGCTGAGCAGGGTATTAGTTGCCCTATGGATTATGTTGACCAGTACCCCGATGATGAAGACGCGCATAAAGCTTGGCATGATGACCTTATTCGTATTGCTAGCCTTATTGAATATGCCAATAGCGACAGCATGGATTATAATGCATATCGCCAGAAGTACTGGAATGAAGATATGACTACTAATGACGAATGGCGTGAGCAGTACTATCAAGAAGATAGGTTCATATGCGAAAAGCAGCATAAGTCCATCAAAGAAGCTATGACTTGGCTTGGTGAACATTGGTTTGACCTTTGGGACTAATGGACGAAAAAGAACTTTATTTTGATACTGAATATACAGTGCCGGATAGTTCAGTAGAAACCGACGATGGAATATATACCCATGTCATTGTTGAAGTATGGGAAAATAGTAAAACCGGCGAACAAAGTATCGGTTGGTATATGACTGGCGATACCGAGTTCATTCCAATAGTAGGGAAAGATGAATAATTCCCCTACTTGATTTTTTTAAAAAAATATGATATAATATAATTAGAAAATGAGGAAAGAGGTATTCTCATGCCAAGACGCATAACTGATGAAAATATCTTGATGGCGCGTGCCATATCTATGCTGCCGAAGGGTGTGCCTGCTGATGCCATTGAAGCGGTTGAGTGCGACCCGTGGGATGGTGAGAATGGTGGACCCAGCTACTGGGTATATCTTGCTCCTGGTTGGATTTGCCCCGATATGGGTTGCCATACTATCCATGAAGATACTTTAGCAAAGCTTAAACCTATGATTAAGTCCGTTGAACCCTGGCCTGATGACCCCGAACTCGATAGATAATTGGAGGTAAAATTATGGTGTATACTGTTCTCGCAAAGGTTACCTTTTGGGACGAAGTAGAGGAAAAGATTGATAAGGCAGTTCATATCCTCACTGCCTATTCCTTTGCTGATGCGGCAAAGCAGCTTGAAGATTACTATGGTGAGAACCTCAACAAGATGCACCTCACCATGTATGACGAGGCTCCTGCAACTTTCCCTGTGAATATGTATGAGGAACTCAAAGACATTCTCGGAGGTAAACTGCTGTCATGAATTATTGCGTTGCGCCGTCATTCGAAGGCAAGCCTTTCCTGTGCGACCCCTATGAACGGGATGGCAAAATGTATGTCAAAATTAAAAATGCCTCTGGCGGCGAACGCGAAATTCGCGTCTATGATAAGCCGCAGGCATCATGGGCAAAAACTAAAAAAGCAAATGGAATTGAAAAGCGTGTAGAACGCTATAATGATAAGTTCCTTGTTTTCAACTACCCCGGCATGGAATATGCCTATCTCGTAGGCATGAAAGAAAAAGATGGTGTACTGGGCTTTTGGCATTACCGCAAAAAACCTGGTATTATCCACGATATTCATAGCAATATTACGCTTTCTCCTTTGTGGGGTTATCATGGTTCTGCTGACCGTGAACCTCTGTGGGAATATGACCCCGAGTTTGTGCGCGAAGAAGATGTGCGGATTGAGGGTGGCTACCGCCGACTTGTCGATGATAAGTGGTGGAAGGAAGAAGTTAATCGTCTTTATAGACTGTATGATGGCGTGGAGGGGCCATATAAAGTATGAGTGTTGATTGTAGTGCCCATATCATTATGGGTTGGTTCGTTGAGAACGATAAAATCTATGATTATAAAGAAAAATGCTATGCAGAAGAAATGGATATGTCGGACTTCTGCTGGCCTATTAATGCCTATAGCCATGACACTGACTATGTTTATGGCATTAACATTGCCCGTACAGACTATTTTACCTTTATTGAGCCAGATATGATGAACATTGAGGCTTGGGAAGGTGATGAAGATTGGGAACGTTGTAAGGCTGAATTTGCAGCTGATTTTCCCAATGAATATGCCAATCTAAAACCAGCTTTTTTCCTTATAAATCATTGGTGGTAAATAATGAATAACAATGATGATTTTGGAGAAACTATAACTTGTATAGTTATACTGTTACTATTAAGTTTGTTAGTCTTTTTCCCCAAGATTTTTATAGGGTTAATGATTTCAGTTATCCTTGTTACTCTTTTCCTTTTAGAAATATAACTAATTAATTAGTGATAAGAAATTGCTCTTATCACTAATTTTTTGTTGAAAGTGAAAGTGTTGAAGCTGAGTGCCGCGCGGTCGTGTGTGTGCCCCCGCCTAGCCTAAATAAAAATGCCGTTTGGTAATTTTTTACCATTTTTGGTGTTAAATCAGTGCCCCCGCATAGCATCAAAAACTTTTTATTGACAAAATTAAAAAAATATGATATAATATATATAGAAAATAAGGAAAGGGGTAAAAACCTATGGTCGCTAAAAGTTATGAAGGGCTGGAAGCTGTTACTGACCCTTATACCCTGAATGGCAAGCAGTATATCAAGGTTCAGATGAAGAACGGCTCTATCAAGCAGGTGCGTTGGTATACCGAGGCAGAGTATAATAAGTATTATTCTCCTGTCAAGGTTATCCAGCCTGCCAAAAGCCCCAAGCTGGTGATGGGTTTCTACAATGATTTTGTCACCATTTTCAAGGGCAACACCTATGAAGCCAAGGAATGGCTCAAAGAGCATGAGGCGAAATATAATAAGACCATGGGCTGGTATATCCCTGGCGACAAGCTGGTGCCTGATGTATTTCCCACGGGTATTGAGCCGATTACTCTGCGCTGGGAACAGATTTCTGATGGTGATCAACCCAAAAGCGATAGTGAAATCAAAGCCGTAGTAGAGAGCCTTATCTATGATAAGGACGAAAACTCTCACTATGTCGGTGAGATTGGCGATAAAGTTACTCGCTATGTCACTTGCCAGAAGGTCATTAATCTGATGGGTTATTATGGTCCCAGTACCATGTTTACCTTCTATGATGATGAAGGTAATATGTTCGTATGGACTACAACCTCTGAGAAGCAGGACATTGAAGAGAATGGACTGTATATTATCTCTGGTCGGGTAAAGGATCACAGAATGTATCGGAATTGCGCTCAGACTATTCTGACGCGTTGTAAGGTGGTGAGCCAGTAATGGAAGAATATCTGCTGTATCATCTGTTTACCGCTGATGAAATCGCGCAGGACATCGCTAATAGCAGTGACCCCACTGATCCTGTTATTCAGCGACGTATTTGCAGGGAGTATGGAGTAGAATTGGATGACCTGTCTGATGAAGCCATTGATTATCTCTCTGACAGGGTAAACCATTATCTTACTTGATTTTTCCAAATTTTTATGATATAATATATATAGAAAATAAGGAAAGAGGTAAATTCCAATGTTTGAGTTGCTCTCCGAACAGGATAAAGAAAATATTGTTTCGTGGATTTCCCACTTTGGGCCTGCCAATGATGGCAGAAAGCCCTATAACACTCCCGAACACAATATGGCTCCGCTGAACCATATTCTGCGGGTGTGGGATAACGCGAAAGAAGACTATCTCCATAGCTTGTTTGGAGATAACCTTATTTTGGAGCGCCCTTATACCTATCGCATTCCTGTTGAGGATATGCGTAATACTATCGCTCGGCGTCTGCGGCACAATTCTGCCTGGGACCGAATGGTTAATTTCGTTAGCGGAGTCACTTCTAAAGTTGCCCAGTTGAATGAGCTGCGGTATGGCATTTGGGAACTGGTTGATATGTATACGCTAGCAGATGGTAACTGTGAGCGTGTATTTAAGGGTCTTTATAACAATGACCCTAGCTTTACCATCAATTTGCCCAATGGTAAAAAGTATAAGGTCCAGCGCACCATGAAGCCCCTTAAGGTCGTCTATAAACTGATGGAAACCTGGGGCGAGCGCTGTGATTACGATGAACATCAGTGGCGCCAGGATTATGAAGAAGTTCGTATTCTTCTGTCCCAGTGCACCAATAATGCTGACCTTAAAGGCACTCTTTGCCTGTCTATTCATCCTCTGGACTATATGACCATGAGTGATAATGACAACAATTGGGGTAGCTGTATGCGTTGGCGCAATAATGGTGAGTATAGCCAGGGTACTATTGAGATGATGAACAGCTATACTGTCATTGTCGCTTATCTGCATAACCCTGATAAGACCATGGAGCTGCCCAATGGTAACACTTGGAACAGCAAAATTTGGCGTGAACTGTTTGTGGTTGACTCCAATAAGGTCATTACCGAAGTCAAACCTTATCCTTATGATGATGCTAATCTGACCAAGACTTGCCTGCACTGGATTTATTCTCTGATGGGCAATCCTGATGGCTGGGCTCAGTTTGAGATGGAAGGCGATGGCATGGATATTGTCATTGACAAGAATGCCAATGATGGTGAAGGACTGGCTGTTGCTTTCAATTTTAACACTGGCTATATGTATAGCGATTTTGGCAGTAATTATCGTCCTCATATGGTAATGATTAATTTGCCCAAGGTCATGGAAAAACACGTCGAAGGCCGTCATGGAATTTATCTTGAGGTTAATTACTCTGGCGATAGCGAATGCGTCTGGTGCGGTGATTATACCCTTGACAGCAATGACTGGAGCGATGGTGACGAAACTTGCGGTATGCGTATCTGCGTCGATTGCTCAGATAGCATAAGATGCGCTTGCTGTGGCGCCGTTATTACAGGTAATGATTATTACACTGATTCTAATGGTGACCCCATTTGCTATAGCTGCTTTGACGAATATTACACCACTGATGCTATCACTGGTGAAATTTGTCATCGAGATAATACTATTACTCTTTATCTTGCTAAAGGGCATGATGAAGAGAACCCTGACTTTACCGGCGATTGTATTGATATAATTGACGATAAAGAACATTTTAAGCGTGCTAAAAACTATTTCAAAATCGACGAAGTTCATGGCTATAACCAACGCTGGTATACCAGATATTATGTCTTTGTCGATGAATGCACCAGTGATGGCCTCGACTTGTTCAGTTATTGGGACCCTGAGCAGGAATAAGTTTTGAAAATCAAATTTCAAACTTGATTTTTCAAAAAATTTATGATATAATATATATAGAAGATGAGGGAAGAGAAAATTTCCAAAATTCTTCCCTCAACTTCCAAAAAGACATAGAGTAAAAAATTAAGTCTTGACTTTTTAAAAAAAATATGATATAATATATATAGAAAGTCAAGGGAAGCAAAAAACCAAAAATTTGGTAAAAAAATCCCAAAGTTGACAATTTAAAAAAAATATGGTATAATTAATATAGAAAAAGGGAAGAAACAAATTCCCCAAGCGGCAAGATAAATGGTAGCGGAGTGAAAGAGAAGCGGTGCCTGCTAGACACTCCCGCCGAACGACTTGTAAAAATAGTTAATAGCAAAAAGAAAAAACTTAAGTGGTGCAAAAATTCTCTCAAAAGAGGTATAGTGCTATGACTAAGCGCGAGAAGTTTGTTGCCCTGATGGAAGGTACCCTGGATCACGACGCCATCGTAGAGTTCTGCGAGGCCGAGATTGCGGCCCTGGATAAGAAGGCTGAGAAGGCCCGTGAGCGTGCGGCTGTGAAGCGTGCCGAGACCGACGAGCTGAAGACCGTCGTTCGCGACCTGCTGACCGACGAGCTGCAGACCCGTGACGCTATCACCGCCATGATTGAGGGCGAGGATGTCACTGTGGGTAAGGTTGGCTCTCGTCTGAGCGCCCTGGTGAAGGACGGCATCGCTGTCAAGGAGAAGATGTCCGTTGAGGGTGCTGATGGCAAGGCCACCAGCAAGATGGGCTACCGCCTGGCCTGAGCTTCGGCTCTAACATAAAGGGCTGGCTACAAAATTCCCAGCCCTAAAGACTTTGAACAACAAAACCGCGATGGGATTTAGTGTCTGCCCATCGCGGTTTTTTCTTGACATATACTTTTTTTTATGATATAATATAATAAAGGAAGGTGTATATTTTGAAATTTAGTATTTCATCACGACAACCCGAAGACTATTTAAATAAAGCCGATGAAATGTTTGTATATTGGGAAGACCATTCCTTAATTTATGAACTCTATCATATGGCTCAAAAAACAATAATCCTTCGTCTTCCACAAACAGTAGAAGATGAATTAACTACTGCGGATTGGGAAAAAATTAAAGAATATAGTAGTACATTACCATTTAAATTAGCAATTTGGAATGGAGCACAAGCAGTTACCGCAAAATTAAATGGTATTCCATTTTATTTTGAAAGACCCGTCAATGATTGGCCCACACTAAATCTTTGGATTAAATATTACGGCGTATGTGAGATTATTCCTGGCGCTACTTTAATGCATTACATGGATGCGCTTCGTATGAAACATATTCCTATTCGTATTATTGTAAATAAACATATGATGCCAAATTGGGATAAGACAACTCCCAGTAGTGTAGTTGGAGCATGGGTTAGACCAGAAGATTTATGGAAAGCATATGAAAAATATGTTTCATATGTGCAATTTGATATACCATGGATGCCTACTCGTGCAGACCTTATACGTGAACAGGCGCTATATCGTATTTATGCTGAACAAAAAACTTGGTCTGGCGATGTAAAAATGCTAATTGATAATTTAAATTATGAAGGTGTAAATCGTTTAATCGTAGAAGATTTTGGAACGCGCCGTGCAAATTGTCGTCAGATGTGCGAAGTAAATGGTAACTGTCATTTTTGTTATCGTGCGCTTAATCTAGCTAATCCAGACCTCTTGCGCAAGGTAGTGAGACCCCAAGATTGACAAATAATAAAAAATATGGTATAATTATTATAGAAAAAATAAAAGGATGTAATGATTATGCTGGAACATACATTTGAAACTTTTTGTGTACTTACAGAAAAAGAACTAAAAAAGGGTATTCCTATTATGCTTCGCAAAGTAGGATATAAACCAGTAATTGCAAAGAAATACATATATGCTGAGGGCAATATTCCTATTGCCCTTGTGGCGCATATGGATATTGTAAAACAAGAACCGCCTAAAAAGCTTTATTATGACCAGAAGAAAAGAGTTATGTGGGCTGGAGGGCATATTCTTGGCGCAGATGATAGAGCTGGGGTAGCTGCTATTTGGGAAATTATCAAAGATAAAACCTATAAACCTCATCTTATTTTCACCTGTGAAGAAGAAACTGGAGCAGCAGGGGCTATTGCTGTTTCCAATATTGATATGCCTTTTTATGATTTAAAATATATAATTGAGTTGGATAGACAAGGAAAAGAAGATTGTGTCTTCTATGAGTGCGATAACCCTGAGTTTACAGATTATGTATCAGATTTTGGTTTTGTTCCAGATTGGGGAACCTTTACTGATATAAGTGTAATCTGCCCTGCTTGGGGAGTTGCTGGTGTTAATCTTTCTGTTGGTTATCAGAATGAGCATACAAACTATGAAATGCTTGACTTTAATCATTTGGAACTTACTATTGATAGAGTAAAGCATATGCTAGATAAAGCAAATGAAGCGCCTCGTTTTAAATTTATTCAGTCAGCATATCCATTGTATTATCGACATTATACATATGCTTCTTCAGAAGAGGAATGCAGTTTTTGTGGCAAAAGGGGCAAACATATGGAAGATATTCTTCTTTCTAACCGAGTGATTGCTCTCGCTTGTCCAGAATGTTTAGCGCGTCATAAAGAAATTAAGCGTTGCAATTTCTGCGGTGAGTATTTCCTCGCGCAGGATAAAAATCAAACCATTTGTAGTGAATGCCAGGAGGATTATATGTATGTGGGCGGACAGTGGTGAAATTAAACACCAAGTCGCAGAAGTAATCGCACATAGTCAAAACATAGATATAGATTGTCTGCATGGTCTTAATCAGCTAATAGATGATTGGCAAAATAATAAAAAGAAATTCTATCGTAATATGGGATATAATCTAATTCGTAAAAGCGCAGAACCTGTTACTTTTGAATTAGATGAAAAAACGCGCCGTGAAAGATTGGCAAATTTTATCTCTAAAGTTGAAGATTATTATTGTAATCGTGCTTTAGCCACCTTTTTGGATGATAATTTTTTGGACTTTTATGATAACATCTTACAGCATGATTATGCTGTGAATTATGATAAAACTATTAAAGCTGGTTCAAAAATTATCAAATCATTTAAATATTTTGTGCCAGAAAAAGATGCGCTTCGTACTATTCAAGATGAAGCTAGTATGCTTATCCAAGAGAATAAGATTACTGGTTATTTATGTGTATCTATTCATCCATTAGATTATTTGTCTAGTAGTGAAAATACATATAAATGGCGGTCTTGTCATGCTCTTGATGGTGATTATCGTGCAGGTAACCTTGATTATATGATTGATGATAGCACTGTTATCTGTTACATTGAAGGAGCAGAAAATGAAAAGCTACCCAACTTTCCAGAAACTGTACCTTGGAACTCAAAGAAATGGCGTATGCTTTTGCATATCAGTTCTGATAGAAATTTAATTTTTGCAGGACGGCAATATCCTTTTGAATCACAGACCGCTTTAGATATTCTCAGACAAGAATTTATTCCTATGTTAATTAATGAGCGTAGTGCATTTATTTCTGATTGGCATAATACTATTTTGGACAGTAATAATTTTAATTTCCCTGCGGTAGAAGATACAAACATACACAATTGGTCTTTTACTCCTGGATTTAGAGCTTTTGTCCCTAATGGTATCCCTATGATTGATAATAAAGTAATCAGAATTAATAAATATCATTATCATTATAATGATTTACTTTATTCTACTATTTATGAAAAGCCATATTATCTTTGGACATATAGTTGTGATGCCACAACAGAACTACACATTGGCGGAGATTTAAAATGTGTTTGTTGTGGTAAAGAGCATCCTTTTGGTAGCGAATCTATGGTTTGCGATAATTGCTATGAAAAATATGTTAATAAAGATATAATGTATTGCGATTGTTGCGAACGTAGAATTTATCCCGATGAAGATTATGAAATTTTGGCTCATGATGGTTCTATTATATGCCCTGAATGTGCTGCTAATAATACAGAGCTATGCCCCAAGTGTGGAGAACGATATTATAGTGCTAGCTTTGGATTTAATAGTGAAGGTAAAAGGGTGTGCCCAAATTGCATAGATTCACATCGTCACGTAAGGTTAGAAAATATTACTATTGATTGGGATAGGATTTTTGACAATTATATAGATACAGAATTAATATCAAAAGATGATGTGGTTCCAATCCAACAAAATAATAAAGGAGAAGAAACATAATGGCACGTGGAGCTAATGCAAAAGTAGCCGTAACAGAAAAAATTGCAGCTGCTTTTGGAAAAGATTTTATAGGCGAATATGATAAAAAGATTTATGTTTGGGCTGATGATGGTGGAGAACGAGTTCAAATTGCTATTGCTATGACTTGCCCTAAGACTTTTATTGGGGAAGTTGATAATAATGCGATGGACTTTGAAACCATGTCTGAGCCTGGGCAAATTAGTTCATTTAAGCCTGCCGAAGTTACAGAAGAAGAAAAGAAAAATGTCAGTAAACTTCTTGCAGAACTTGGATTTTAAGGAGGAAAAATGAAATGCTCGTAAAAATTAATAACACAGTTGAAGCTGATTTAACAGCTATTTCAGAATATTGGAATAGTGTTAATAACAATAGTGGTGTCTCTATTTCATTTCACTGGAGTAACAGCTTAAACGATTTAAAAAGTCTATTAGCTAATCAAGATAGCTATACTATTGAAGTGTTTGATAAAGACAACAATACAGTATATCATAAAGATTGTAATGTTATTGTAAATGTTACTAAAACCGTATTTAGTTTAGCGGATGATATTGCTATAGATGATTATTCTGAATTTTCTATCTTTTTTGAAGATGTAAATAATAATCAACCTTAATTAAAAACTATGAAGAGATTAATAACATTTATTTTTCTAATTGTTTTAATCTCTATACTAACGACAACTGCTTTTGCATATGTAGGCCCAGCATTTGTCGCCACTAATAATTTAAATGTTTATGATGGTGGTGGCTGGAATTGTAATATTATTGATTGTTTACCACGTAACACTAATGTAACTATTGAATCCGATGCAGGATATGGTTGGTATAAAATTAGTTATGATAGTGGTAGTGGATATGTAGCTGGATATTATTTACTTTTTGGTATAGCTCCAGAAGAACCAGTTCAAACAAGGCCAACACAACAAATTTCAACTCCTGTTTCTAATAATGGAAATGGAAGCATATGTGCTGATGAAGTTAATATGCGCGGCGGGCCTAGTTTGCAAAGCGATGTAATTAATTGTTTATCAAATGGAACTGCAATTAATATTCATGGTGCGTGTGGAGATTGGTATGAGGTTGATTATAATGGCATTACTGGCTACATATATGGTACTTATGTAAGGCGTAATGGACAAGTTACAACAACTGTAATTGAACCAATAGTAGAAGAAAATGAAACTCAAACCACTGGCAATGATATTGTCAACGCAGCAATGCAATATCTTGGCGTGCCATATATTTGGGGCGGTGAGTCTGCGCGAGGGTTTGATTGTTCAGGTTTAGTTTATATAGTATATAAACAAAATGGTATTAATATAAATCGTGTTGCACAAGATATGTATTATAATGGTAGAGAAGTAAATTTAAATTCTTTAAAGCCAGGTGATATTTTACTATTTGGCAGCTCAATTTACAATATACGCCATGTTGGTATTTATACTGGAAATGGAATGGTTATTCATTCTTCTTATGGAGATGCCGTTAGAAATCAATCAATTAGTGAAATTCAAGGTATGACCCTAGTTGGTGCACGTCGTTTAGTATAAGATTAAAAAATTCTTTATTGACTTTTTAAAAAAAATATGATATAATATATATAGAAAGTAAGGGAAGGGACAAATCCTGATAAGGACTTTGAAATAACAATAAACGGTATGCGCGGAACACCATCGCGCCCCTTCTACTGTTCTACGACCAGACCATGGGTAAGTCGTTAAACTGTTCTGTGGTGACTTTCGAGATTGCTGCATAATCCTCACTGGTTTCAAAAGGTAAACCAAAGATGTCTTATGTCGTAAGCGTTTTAGCTGTGGTTAGCATCCGCGTAAGAGATGGGATAACACGCAACTTGTACAGGGGGTTTTCCTTGACCTCCCTGCGGGGAAATAAGGAGCATATTAAAAACAGGCTTGGAAACCTGGCGGGACACCGCAAAGAGTCTTGTGCGGATGTAAGGCTTGTATTACAGACGACGAAATGATATAAACAAGACAAAGAGGAATGGCTATGAGACGTGAGGGGATGCCCGAAGTAGACGAAATAGTCAAGGTAAAAGTCCTCCAGGGAAGAAGGATCGGACCTAGGCTTCCCAATATGCTGTACTAGCTCAACCGGTCAGAGCACACGACTTATAATCGTGAGGTTCCTGGTTCGATCCCAGGGTGCAGCACCACCTGCAAAGGATTTTACGCACAGCCTTGGACTTGCCGCCCAAGTAAATATAGCGGCCAGTTTTCCCAAAAAATTGTCAGCGGACAAAAAATGTTAATTTGACTTTTTAAAATTTTTATGGTATAATAGATATAGAAAATAAGGGAAGACCTTATTTCTAAGATATGGCTCCGTAGCTCAATGGTAGAGCATCCGGCTGTTAACCGGAGGGTTGTAGGTTCGAGCCCTACCGGAGCCGCCATGTCCAGGCAGCGAGGACAATAATATAAGCTGATGCGTTTGTCAGTTTGTAAGGTTGCGGAAACTGAATAGCAATAAGGACGCTACGGAGTGCCTTGGCTAATGTTGGGAGCAAAACCAATAGGGAATATATAGTATGCCCTGCGGGAGCGCGAAAGACACCGCTAGTAAGGCCAGGCTCTGCGAAAGTGCGCCTCCCAGTGAAGAAAAGAACGCTGTAAAGTCTTCATTGAGTTGCCAGTCCAATTTGGGTCTTACTCAACCAACTGGCTCGCCAAAGTATTGTACATGGTGAGGTCGGTGCAAATCCGACACGCAGCAAGAAATGCTCTGAGGAATGTCTTGCGGCGCCGGCCTTGATGCCGGAGGTTTAAGGACAGACGCGGGAACTGCGACAGTGCCTTTTATGTGCAAGTGTTGGAATGGTATACATCACGGTCTTAGAAACCGTGGCCCGTGAGGGATTGAGGGTTCAAGTCCCTCCTTGCGCACCAACAGTCGATTGTAAGCTAAGACTATAACTTTATATTAACTTACCACGGCAAGCAGGTGGTCTGCTGTTGAGAGGTAAATCATGCTCTCACTCTGGTTTTCTGTTTCCAGTAGCCCGAAAGACAGATATGGTATGAATACTCGTTGTGCCCCGGACAGTGCGTTAACTGCGACGGGTCTAGGTGCTGGCACCATGTAAACCAGCCTCAAATCTACGAGTGGTAGAGAACAGCGTACAGGGCGCTCGATTAAGGGGTGGCTCCCCACCTGCATCATCAAAGAATATACTAACAAGGAACTATTTCTCGGTGAAACTCCGAGTCTTGGGGTTCCAAAGTACCAGGTTCCAGTAGAGGGCAAAGTGAAATTGATTAAGTTCAAGGGTCTGAACAATGCTGTATCCTGAAGCTAAGACGAGCCGGAAGTCGCGGGTTTCTGCCTGGTAATTCATATGCCGAAATGATGGAATTGGTAGACATGCTTGCCTCAAAAGCAAGTGCCATCAACGGCGTGTGGGTCCGAGTCCCACTTTCGGCACCATAGGCGCACACAGCAATCATTCTTAAAGAATAATTATAGCATAAAGGTAATGCATTTGAATTTGTAATCAAACTATGCGGTTCGAGTCCGCGAAACAATTTTTCTTATGCGCCTAGTTTTATATGGCTACGTAGTTCAGCAACGAAGAATACCAGTCTGTCACACTGGAGGTCGCGGGAGCAAAGCCCGCCGTAGTCGCCAGCCAGTTGAGAATTATCTGTGAAATTCCTACCCCTACTCCGAGGTATGAGCCTGCCAAGCATAATGTCTTGGGGGATGAGTCGGTTGGTTTTGAAGTCCTCCCGTAATTGCAGATAGAGGGAACCCAGCTAGCAAAAACACATCCGACAGTGGTGCGAAATGGGTTAGCGCACAGCGATGTTAGCACCATCGCTATATAAAATAATAAGGTGTGCTGTATAGGAGACCGACGTTCCCTATCGCTCGAAAGAGAAAATAGTGCGACGGCTACCGCAGGAATGACATCACTCGCGGGTAAGACAAGTCATTTTATCTAAAAGAATAGTACTATGGAGCTGAGGGGAAGTCGTACTCCCCAGTCGTAAAGTAAGCTTACTCCTGAATAGGCACGCGACACGACCGCCTCTGCCAGTGATTATTCTTTTAGCCAGGTTAATAAGGGGATCCTGCGTTAATAAAATCCCCAAGATATGGGCCTGTAGCTCAATCGGGAGAGCACCTGCTTTGCACGCAGGAGGTAGTCGGATCGTAACCGACCAGGTCCACCAATGTCAAGTTTCGCCATAGTTAATGGTTCAAATTCTGCTAGCAAATAAACAATAGAAGTCTCGCATGGGGTAGGCGTTCCAATAAGATGTTCGGCGGAAATTTGACAAAATAAAAAAATTTTGGTATAATATATATAGAAAATAAAGAAAAGGTGATTTTTTCATGCGATTTTATTAATCCTTAAAATATAAATACAACTTTGATAACTCAGTGTATGACCAAATGCGATGTTTGGGCTGAGAAGTGCCGAAGGAAAGCTCGGGGCAACGAAACAAGGATACTTGTGGATAGCTGGCCGCATCCTTAGCGTGAGCGAAAGGACGAATTCCAGTAGGAAGAAAGCAAAGGCACTGTGCTGAGATTATCGCAAGTAAAAGCAGCCGTGGACAGGCGGGAGCAATAGAAAGCAAGCGTTAAGAGCGTAGCCGAATCCAAGTTAGGGTTTAGCCGGTGACTGTATCAAACCTTGGAAATACCACCAATCCCGTGTGCGGTGAAGCAGAGAAATCTGTGTATAACTGTCTACAGCATCCAAGTAGCGGAAAACGCAATGACAACATTGAAAGTATGATATTCGAAGATTGGACGAATAGTTTATTTTCTGAATATCCCGTGAAAGGTAGAGGTAATCAGACCTCTGATGGCTTTGAGGAGAAATCCTGTGGCAAGAAGTGTATTGGGGACGCCTGGTATGCTCAGACTTGTTACCCATGTGGCTGAATATGCTTGAAGATAATGGAGAGTAGGGCGAAGGCCCATCAATGCCTTGTATTTATATTTTAGGGATTAATTTTATGCCGAGTGAAAGCCGACCGATAGGGAGGACAAATACTCTATCCCACCAAAAATGTTCTCAATGCGGTCTAGAACGCAGAAAGCCAGTTACATCGCCCAATGCGCGAGGGATAGTTCTGGTAATCGGGGAAAGTAGGCAGTTCCTAACCGAATAGGACAATAGGAGAATTTGGGTGCAATACCCATATGGCGCGCGCATAGTTTATGAGAGTAAAACAACTATTGTACAAAACTATTCGGTTTTATATGCGAGCGTAGCTCAGATGGTAGAGCACACGACTGATAATCGTGCGGTCGATGGTTCAAGTCCATCCGTTCGCACCATATAGCGACCGCTATAAACGGTATGGGTGAAAACTAACCCATTGACAATGAGCGAAGGAACATCGCTCTGACGCTGGACAAACTGCGTGGCGGGTCAGTTCCAATCTACCAGTCAAATGGTTAAAGTTTTACAACCGCCAATATGCCGCGGTAGCTCAGATAGTAGAGCGCTAGCCTGAAGAGCTAGGCGTCGGGGGTGCGAAACCCTCCTGCGGCACCAAGGGAATTCTCCCGTAGAGCCGGGAGCCAGGCTCGATAATGAACAGGCTAACCAGGGGGCTAATCCTGATGCAAACAAATAGCTGCCAATACTGCTCGGGGCAATTAGAAGCGGCGGGTCAAGTGAACTCGAGAGCGACAGGGCGGACGACTGTCTCACTTAATATGGGTCAGTAGCAAATCGGCAACTGCATCGGACTGTAAATCCGACGTCTTCGGACATAGCTGGGTCGGCACCAGCCTGGCCCACCATATATATCTCACTGGCGTAATGGTAGCGTACCAGACTCTTAATCTGCGAGGTCAGGGTTCAAGTCCCTGGTGAGGTACCAAAAAACAATTCCTTATTTGACTTTTAAAAAAAAATATGATATAATATATATAGAAAATAAGGAAAGGGGTAATTTCCAATGTTTGATGATTTTGACACTCAGGTCCAGATTGATGAAAAGGTTGAAGAAATCCGCTATACTGAATACGTCGCCTACCCTGTTGATTGTGATGATGGTACCAAGGGTGACGTTATTTATGAGGTAGTTCCCCATGTTACCTATTGTATAATTTAAAATATGGCTCCTTCTACTAATTGGTGCAGGTAATCAGCCTCTCAAGCTGAAAATGTGAGTTCGAGCCTCGCAGGAGTCACCAGCCGCGCGCTACCCACCGACGCGCGTAAAGAATATCGGATGCCTGAGATTGTGAGTATTCAGGCTTGAAGAGAATAACTCTCCGGCGTTCCGGTCCGTCGTTAAGTCTGATGCGCAGTACAGACTAAACAGCCGCACGGGAGTGTATCCCCCATCCAAAAGGAAAAGGTTAAATCCAGAGCCAGGTCGTAAGTTGGAAAGAAACCCGGCGTCAGAAACTTACAACCGCCAGCAAAGACTAACCTGCAAGCGGTATATAAATTGGTTAGATTATAGACCTAACGAAAAGAAGATGCGGGTTCGAACCTCGCCTGCGCCGAAAAGAGGCGCGGTAGCTTAAGGAGGATAGAGCAATTAGTAGTTCAATGAGTGTGGTATGAAGTTTATGCGGACGTGGCGACTTCATAAACTTCAAATTCCGCAGGGTCGACCCCAAGACGCCACATTGGGGTTAAAAAGTCCAATGAGGGTACGGGACAATAAAAATAGTAACCCCCGTCCAATGCCAGCCTGGGACGCGGTAAGCAAAGATAGAGGCGATGGTCTGGTCGGAGTCGGAAACAGACCATTATAAATAAACCAGCTCCTAAGCGGAATGGACACGGCCGTGAGAAAATATAGAAGTCCAAATATAGGGTTAGCTACCCTAACGTCCCAAAAGACCGGAAAATGGCGCTGGCCGGCGGAACTCGGAGGGCCCCTCGCGAGTCGGAATGAGAGGAAGATGCGTCTCTCTTGGGACTTTCATATGGCCCCCTCGACTAATAGGTCAGGTCGCGAGCCTTTCAAGCTCGTAATGCTGGGTTCGAATCCCGCGGGGGTCACCATTAGTCACGGCTTGACTATCAAAACAGCCGAGTGTCAAAGAAAGCACGGATTTGCTAGTTCAACTACTCCTGGCGGGTGGAGAAAGAAGACCTCCAACGATATGGAGCAATACAAGCGGTTTAGACAGACACTTAAATAAAATACAAGCGAAGTAAACTAGCGGAGGCGCGTGGTCAAGCTCCATAAACTACCACTATTATATTGCGGGGTAGAGGAGTGGTTTCCTTGCGGCCCTCATAAGGCTGAGACACGGGTTCAAATCCCGTCCCCGCAACCATAAAGACGCATACAGCAACACTTTAAAATGGTTAAATAAAAGAGCTGTAAACTTTTTTAGAGATGGTTCGATTCCGTCAAAATTCTTTATGCGTCTTGTGCGCTATATGCGCACTAAGGTTTAGTGCGGCAAGACCCAGTAACAGGGAACCCCAACATTTATTCAAACTTGCGAGGGCGCCTGACGAATACTTCGTGCCAGTTGGGGCTGCTGGGAACGGCACTACCTTTTCCTATATATTTTAAAGTATGTAGGATAACAAAAGAACGAGATATAGGCTGGCGGTTCTTTTACAGTCCTAACCACCAAGGTTCCGTTTTTCTTACGCCAGTTTTTAATTTGCCTGCTTACCCAATGTTGGCAAAGGGGACGGTTTGCTAAACCGTTAGGCATCGCAAGGTGTGAGCGTGGTCGGCACACGCAGCAGGCGCCATTGTCATTTGACACGGGGCGTCCAGACGCTCTTATAACATCTGGATGGTTGGGGCTGTGAAAGTTAAATGCCCCCATATGCGGAGCGAAGGTTGGTCGCCGCATAAAAAGTAGCAAGGGTCAAGCGAATAAGGTGACGGAAAAACCTTTGGTCATAGAGCCAAGTGAACCCGAGATACCCGTATGAGCTAATCGCAGGGCTCAGTCGTGTAGGCATCACGAATTAAAAAACTGCCTAATATATGGCGTGTATCCGGCTGGATGAGGACGCGGTCCTGAAAACCGTCGGGGTCTGAAAACCCTTGGGGGTTCGAGTCCCTCACACGTCGCCACTAACTGGGTCTCACAGGTTTGCGGGGAGACAATAAACTAATCCTTTTGTGAATAGCAATAGAAACCCGCCCCTTTCTTTTAATGGAGGTAATTATGATACAAGTTATTAAACATGGATACTCAAGATATGAAATTACTTGTCCCAAATGTAAATGTCGTTTTTCTTTTGATGAAACTGATGTTGAAACAATAGGGCCGATATATGATAGAGCAGTTAGAATTTATTGCCCTGACTGTCATAATGACATAGAAGATTGGGATATAGAAGAATTAATAAAACATCATGGCTAAAAAATGCTGTGATACTTGTTCTCACTATAATTGGTATTATGATTTCTGCTCCAAATGGAAATGTATAGTAGATGATAGATATGTATGTAATTGCTGGCATGGCTCAACGGTAGAGCAGCTGCCTTGTTTATCAAATTCAGTGAAAAACCAACATGATAGAATTAAGTCCTAAGCAAAAAGGTAATTTAACTGAATTACAATGTATTACTGCTTTTTATGAACATGGATATGCTGTTAGTATTCCTTATGGAGAAAATTCACGCTATGACTTTATAGCTGATATTAATGGTAAACTAATTCGTGTTCAAGTAAAATCTTCTTCTATTAAAAATGGAGATTTGACCGCAATAGAATTTTCTTGTCGTAGTACTAGAGTAAATAGTTCTGGTCCAATTTCTAAAAGATATAATGAAGAAGAAATTGATTATTTCGCTACTTTTTGGAATGGTCAATGTTATTTAGTTCCTGTTAAAGAGTGTTCAGTCACTAAAACTCTACGATTTGCTCCTCCTAAAAATGGACAAATTAAAGGTATTACTTTTGCGAAAGAATATGAACTATCTAAACAAATTGACCAAATTGCTAAAAAGGAGGAAGTAGCTGAACATTGATAAACAAAGCAGCAGGTTGGGGGTTCGATTCCCTCTGCCAGCTCCAGAGAGCGCGTTGACTAACTCGGGGAGCGCATTAAGGGGAGTCATGACCCCATCCCGTGTCCGTGGAACAGTACCGGTGGAACACAC
>Ga0265300_10001581_pt1 | contig 21037 bp, 16 predicted proteins | sample AusTroGonzalo_MG_FD_193482 | JGI IMG/M metagenome (GOLD analysis project Ga0265300, IMG submission 193482) | Bovine rumen microbial communities from tropical cattle in Woodstock, Queensland, Australia - Gonzalo_03 | ecosystem: Host-associated > Mammals > Digestive system > Stomach > Rumen ...
CACACCACAGCATAAGGCAGGACTAAAAAACTCAAAAAGAAGGGAGAAATATATAGGAACGTTGAAGGGCAGATAAAAGGGCGGATAAATAAGCAAACAAGCAAGCAAAATAGTTCTAACCCGCTGAAAGTCAGCCAACATGAAAGGGCAGACAAAAGGACAGATAGACATATTATTCGAGAAATGTCCTGAAAGATGTCCTATAAGTGTCCTATAAGATGTCCAGAAAGAATTAGATAGTAGCAGACAAGAAGAATATCATCGGTCATGATCGACAAAATATAAAACGACCCGCACATTTGAGCATCGTGGAGAGGCTTGGCGGGTTCTAGTGGTGCAAAGGTACGATTTATTTCCGAATCTCCCAAGCCTTTTGTTAAAAATTGGAGTTATTCCAAACTTTTTATTGGTTTTCTTATCTCAATTTGAGAAGAAATTAGTACCTTTGCCGCTGGTTATTAGGTGTTTGCTATAAGGATGCTTTTAAGCATTTTGCAACATTGAAACGCCAGGCTCACGCAAGTAGTTGTAAATCAATGAATGTCTAATTCGAGGAGGTGAAGTAAATTATAGGTCTAGATAAAATAAAGTGCAGCCAATCGGCTGCACTTTATTTTTTATTCGAGTTTTTTATTGTAAGCTGTCGAGCTGTTTCTTGAGGGTTTGTAGCTCAGAGCGCACGGCTAAGAGGGCGTAGAGTACATCGGCGGTCTTATCAACGCCCTGTTTGTTATGCGTCAGCATCTTACGGGCGGCTGCGAGTTTGAAGCCGCGCACCTTCACCAGATTATGAATGAGGCGTATCTGTTCAATATCCTTCTCCTGATACTGGCGGATCTTGGCAGGTCCGCTGGTCTTCGGTCTCAGAAAGGGGAACTCCTGTTCCCAGTACCTGAGCGTACTCTCAGGCAAGTCAAACATCTCTGCCACCTCCTTGATGGAGTAGTAGAGCTTCAGGTTCTTGTTCAGATTCAACGCCATATCATTTAATGTTTAATCTTTAATTTATCACAGTTTGCAAAGCTCTACGACTTTGTCTATCGCAGCCGAGAGTCCATCAGGATCCTTACCACCAGCACTCGCATAGTGGGGCTGTCCGCCACCACCGCCCTGCATCAGTTTAGCGGCTTCGCGCACCAGTTGACCAGCATTCAGACCATGATCCTTCACCATATCGTCGCTGAGCATCACGTTCAACATGGGTTTACCCTCGAAGACACTACCCACCACACAGACGAAACTCTCCGTCATCATCTCGCGGATCTTGAACACAAGGTCCTTGGCGGCATTAGGCATCATCGGTTTCTGATCGACAATCAGCTTCACACCATTCACCAGACGCGCCTTACCCACCAGTTCTACAGCCAGATTCTGTACACGCTGGGCCTGGAACTGCTCGATATCCTTCTTCATCGAATCATGCTCCTCGATGTATTTCGCAATCACACCCTGCAGATCCTTCGCATTGTTGAAGAAGCCCTTGATGGCCTTTAGGATATCCTCTGTCTGATACAACAGCTCCTCGCACTCCTTACCAGTCTTCGCCTCGATACGACGAATACCGGCAGCCACACTACTCTCAGAGATGATCTTGAAGAAGCCGATCTTACCTGTAGCCTTTGCATGGATACCACCGCAGAACTCGCATGAAGGACCGAAGCGGACCACACGCACCTTGTCGCCATACTTCTCACCGAAGAGGGCGATGGCACCGAGTTTCTTAGCCTCCTCGAAAGGCACGTCACGATGCTCATCGAGTTGGATATCCTGACGGATCATCTCATTCACCATTCGCTCCACCTCGCGGATCTGCTCATCACTCACCTTCTCGAAGTGAGAGAAGTCGAAACGCAGCGTATCAGGTGATACGAATGAGCCCTTCTGTTCCACATGATCGCCCAGCACCTGTTTCAAGGCATAGTCAAGCAGGTGGGTAGCGGTGTGGTTGGCGGCAGAAGCATCGCGCTTGTCGGTATCCACACAGGCCATAAACTGGGCCGACGGATCCTTCGGCAACTGCTTCACGATATGAACGCTCTGGTTGTTCTCTCGTTTGGTGTCGATGATATCAATGGTCTCGGCCTCATTGCAGAGCACACCGCAGTCACCGACCTGTCCACCCATCTCGCCATAGAACGGGGTATTGTCGAGCACGAGCTCATAGAACTCGTTCTTCTTCTGTGTCACCTTTCTATATCTGAGAATACGGCACTCGTATTCCGTATAGTCATAGCCCACGAACTGCTGTTCGCCAGCGGCGAGCTCCACCCAATCGGAGTTCTCTACGGCAGCGGCATTACGGGCACGCTCCTTCTGCTTCTGCATCTCCACATCAAACTGTGCCTCATTTACCGTGAAGCCGTTCTCACGACAGATCAGCTCCGTCAGGTCGAGGGGGAAGCCATAGGTATCAAACAGACGGAAAGCCTGCACACCGTCGAGTTCGGTCTTACCAGCACCCTTCAGCTCTTCCATCGCCTTGTCGAGCAGGGAGATACCTTTATCCAACGTCCGCAGGAAGGCATCTTCCTCCTCCTTCATCACCTTCGAGATCAGTTGCTGCTGCGCTTTCAACTCAGGGAAGGCATCGCCCATCTCATGCACGAGTGTCGGCACGAGTTTATAGAGGAAACTCTCTTTCTGTCCGAGGAACGTATAGGCATAACGCACGGCGCGACGCAGGATACGACGGATCACGTAACCAGCCTTCGCATTCGAAGGCAGCTGACCGTCGGCAATCGAGAAGCTCACAGCACGGAGATGATCGGCACAAACGCGCATAGCGACATTGATAGCCTCCTGCGCCTTGTCAACCTCACCTTCTTCGAAGGTGGTATATTTCAGGCCTGTGATCTGCTCCTCCGCCTTGATAATCGGCTGGAAGATATCGGTATCATAGTTCGAGTGCTTACCCTGCAGCATACGCACCAGGCGCTCGAAGCCCATACCTGTATCAATCACATTCATGCTTAATTTCTCAAGTGAGCCGTCAGCCTTACGGTTGAACTGCATGAACACGAGGTTCCATATCTCAATCACCTGGGGATCGTCCTGGTTTACGAGTTCACGACCACTCTTGCCTGAAGCCTTGCGCTGTTCTGGGGTACGCGAATCCACATGAATCTCAGAGCAAGGGCCACAAGGACCCGTATCACCCATCTCCCAGAAGTTATCGTGCTTGTTGCCGTTGATGATATGATCCTCCGGCACGTGCTTGGCCCAGTACTTGGCAGCCTCATCGTCGCGCGGGATATTCTCCTCAGGCGAACCCTCGAACACTGTCACGTAGAGGTCCTCGGGATTCAGTTTCAGCACATCCACCAGATATTCCCACGCCATGTCGATAGCGCCTTCCTTGAAGTAGTCGCCAAAGCTCCAGTTGCCGAGCATCTCGAACATCGTGTGGTGGTAGGTGTCGTGGCCCACCTCCTCCAGGTCGTTGTGCTTACCAGACACACGCAGACATTTCTGTGTATCGGCACGACGGCGCGGCTCAGGCTCACGGGTACCTAAGATAATATCCTTCCACTGGTTCATACCAGCGTTCGTAAACATCAGTGTGGGGTCATCCTTGATCACCATCGGGGCAGAAGGCACGATGGCATGCTGTTTCGACTCAAAGAACTTCTTGAATGAGTCGCGAATCTCATTTGCTGTCATTTTCTTATGTTACTGTTTCTTAATTGGCTGCAAAGTTACAACTTTTTTTTTAATTGATACTATGATTACTTATTTTTTTCAATGGACGATATTTCTGTTTCAGGCTTTGAAACAGAAATTTGGTCGGGCGAAAAAAGATGGAAGAGCGGATTCAAAAAGAAAAACTATCACAATTCTCGTTTTTCTCGCAAAAAATGATTACCTTTGCAGCCAGAAGGCTGCGAAGCAGCTCACGCTCGGAAGATTGCAAGCCAGCTTGCATCTTCTCTCGCTTAATCGCTGCATTGCGCCTAGAAAGGCTAAAGACCAAAAAGAATGAACGACGAAACAAAGGACGAAGAGATTTTGGAACAGCAAGCGTCGGAAGACCAGAAAGAGGGTCATTCCGACTATAAACCCGTAAACCGCTTCGACGCGGCAGCCGTACACCACCTCAGTGGCATGTATCAGAACTGGTTCCTGGATTATGCTTCCTACGTGATCCTCGAACGTGCCGTGCCCCACTTGGGCGACGGTCTGAAACCCGTGCAGCGACGTATCCTCCACTCGATGAAGCGGATGGACGACGGCCGCTTCAACAAGGTGGCAAACATCGTGGGACACACGATGCAGTTCCACCCCCACGGTGATGCCAGTATCGGCGACGCCCTCGTGCAGATGGGCCAGAAAGACCTGCTGATCGACACCCAGGGCAACTGGGGTAACATCCTCACAGGCTCCAGTGCCGCTGCCCCCCGATATATCGAGGCGCGCCTCTCGAAGTTCGCCCTCGACACAGTGTTCAATCCGAAGACCACCGACTGGAAGATGTCGTACGACGGACGCAACAAGGAGCCAATCACCCTACCCGTGAAGTTCCCGTTGCTGTTGGCACAGGGTGCCGAAGGTATCGCCGTCGGTCTGAGCTCCAAGATCCTCCCTCATAACTTCTGCGAGATCTGCGATGCCGCCATCAGCTATCTCCACGATCAGCCCTTCCAGCTCTATCCTGACTTCCCCACGGCGGGCAGCATCGACGTGTCGAAATACAACGACGGACAGCGCGGTGGTGTCGTAAAGGTACGTGCGAAGATCGAGAAGATCGACCAGAAGACGCTCGTCATCCGCGAGATTCCCTTCTCGAAGACCTCAGAGACCCTTCAGGACTCCATCGTGAAGGCCATTGAGAAAGGTAAGATCAAGGCCCGTAAGGTAGAAGACCTCACAGCAGCGAGTGTGGAGATCCAGGTGCACCTCGCCCCTGGTGTCTCTTCCGACAAGACCATCGATGCCCTCTTCGCCTTTACCGACTGTGAGATCAACATCTCACCGAACTGTTGTGTGATCGAGGACAACAAGCCTAAGTTCCTCACTATCAGCGACGTGCTGCGCCACAGTGTGGATCGCACGAAGGACCTCATCCGTCAGGAACTCGAGATCCGCAAGAACGAACTCCTGGAACAGCTCCACTTCCAGTCGCTCGAGAAGATCTTCATCGAGGAACGTATCTATAAGGACAAGAAATTCGAACAGGCACCCACCATCGATGCCGTCTGCGAACATATCGACGAGCGCTTGACACCTTACTATCCTCAGATGGTGCGTGAGGTGACGAAGGACGACATCCTGAAACTGCTCGAAATCAAGATGCAGCGCATCCTGAAGTTCAATAAGGACAAGGCCGACGAGCTGATGGCCCGTCTGAAGGCGGAGATCGAGGAGATCGACCGCGACCTGGCGAACCTCACCGAGGTGACTGCCAACTGGTTCCAGTTCCTCAAGGACAAATACGGCAAGGACCACCCGCGCCTCACAGAGCTCCGCAACTTCGACACCATCGAGGCCTCGAAGGTGGCAGAAGCCAACCAGAAGCTCTATATCAACCGCACCGACGGCTTCATCGGCACGAGTCTGAAGAAAGACGAGTTCGTGTGCAACTGCTCCGACCTCGACGATATCATCATCTTCTATAAGGACGGTAAATACAAGGTAATCCGCGTGGCGGAGAAGATCTTCGTGGGTAAAAATGTGCTCTACCTCGCCGTCTTCAAGAAGAGCGACTCGCGTACCATCTATAATGCGGTGTATCGCGACGGTAAGAAGGGCTACTACTTCATGAAGCGCTTCAACGTGACCTCACTGACCCGTGATAAAGAGTACGACCTCACCCAGGGCACCCCAGGTTCGAGGGTGATGTACTTCTCTGCCAACCCCAACGGTGAGGCGGAGGTCATCAAGGTGACACTCGATCCGAATCCGAAGCTGAAGAAGATCTTTATCGACAAGGACTTCTCGGAGGTGATGATCAAGGGCCGCGCCTCGAAGGGTAACCTGCTGACAAAGTTCCCCGTGCATCGCATCGGCTTGAAGAGTCACGGCCATTCCACCTTAGGTGGCCGTAAGGTGTGGTACGACCCCGACGTGAACCGTCTAAACTACGACGATCATGGACGGCTGTTGGGTGAGTTCTTCGACGAGGATCAGATCCTCGTCGTCCTGAAGAACGGCGACTACTACCTGTCGAACTTCGATCTGAACAACCACTACGAAGAGAACATCCTGCGCATCGAGCAATACGATGCCGATAAGATCTGGACCGCCATCCTCTATGATGCTGACAATCAGGGCTATCCCTACATCAAGCGTTTCCAGATGGATGCCTCGAAAAAGAAACAGAACTGGCTCTCGGAGAATCCCGAGTCGCAGCTCATCCTGCTCACCGACACCCCCTACCCCCGCATCCAACTCACCTACGGCGGTGCCGATGATTTCCGAGGGACTGAGGAGATCGATGCCGAGCAGTTTATTGCCGTCAAGGGCTATAAGGCCAAGGGCAAGCGCCTCACCACCTATACCCTCGAAAGCGTTGTAGAGCTCGAGCCCACCCGTTTCCCAGAGGAACCCGAAGAGTCGGAAACGCCTGATATTCAGGAAGAAGAAGACTTAGATCCCGATGCCGGTAAGAGCGAGCAACAGGTCCGCGACGAACTCACCGGTCAACTCCGACTATTCGACGATGAAGCGGAATAGCCTACTCATAATCATCGCCTTTATGCTGCCGCTGACAGCGGCAGCACAAAGCCATATGATCGGTCTCGGCCCTTCACGCGTCCTCGATACCTATATCTCCCAGGAGAAATACTCAGGCATCGGCCTCACCTATTTATATATACGCGAGGGCAAGAAGCCCGGGAAGCACTGGCAGAACAACATCGAACACGAGATAGACCTCTCCAAGACCAAAGACCGTACCAACACCACCAGCATGCTCGAAGGCAACTACAACCTCTACTGGGGCCGTTACCGTCAGTGGCTGTTGTGCGACAACCGTCTGAAGCTGCAGGCTGGCGGCTTGGCGAATGTCAACCTCGGCTTCCTCTACGACATGAGCACGTCGAACAACCCCGCCCAGGCGCGTATCGCTCTGAACCTCATGCCGGCAGGCATCGCCACCTACGGCTTCGACATCAAACAACAGCACTTCTCGTTGCGCTACGAGCTGAACCTCCCTTTGTTTGGTCTGATGTTCAGTCCGCACTACGGGCAGTCGTACTACGAGATCTTCAATCGCGGCAACTACGACCACAACATCGTACCCACCACCTTCGTCAGTGCGCCGAACTTCCGTCAGCTGCTCACGCTCGACTGGCAGGCCACCGAGAAATGGGACATCCGCATCGGCTACCTGGGTAACTACCAGCAAGCTGCCGTCAACAACTTAAAGAACCATATCTATACGCACCGTTTCGTGATTGGCATCACGAAAACGATAGGAGAAAGGTAAAAAAGTAGAAGCAAGAGATGAACAGTTTATTGATGAGACATATCAGGAGAATGGTAAAGGCTGTAGCCTTTTTACCTTTTTACCTTTTTGCCCTTTTACCTTTATCGTGCGTCGATGTGACAGAGCACGAAGACACGCCGGAGGGGAACTTCGAAGCCCTGTGGCGCATCATCGACGAGCACTACTGCTTCTTCGACTACAAACAACAGGTCTATGGTCTCGACTGGGACGCTATATATAATATATATAAGGTACGCGCGAAAGGACCGATGAACGACTACCAGCTCTTTGAGGTACTCACCGACATGCTCTCCGAGTTGAAAGACGGTCACGTGAACCTCTACACCTCCTTCGACAACGGGCGCTACTGGCACTGGCACGAAGACTACCCTTCGAACTTCAGCGACACCCTGCAGCGCCGCTACCTCGGTACCGACTACCATATCGCCTCCGTCGCCCAGTACAAGATTCTCGACGATAACATCGGCTACCTCTACGTGGGGAGCTTCGCCAACGAGATCGGCGAGAGCAGTCTCGACGAGATCATCAAGCACTTCGCCTTCTGCAACGGGCTCATCGTGGATATCCGCGGCAACGGCGGCGGCCAGCTCACGACCGCCGAACGACTAGCCGCCCGTTTCTGTCATGAGAAGACCCTCACAGGCTATCTGCAGCACAAGACGGGCAAGGGTCACAACGACTTCTCCGACAAGGAGGCCGAATACCTGGAGCCCTCATCCCGCTTCCGCTGGCAGAAACCCACCGTTGTCCTCACCAACCGCGAGGTGTTTTCCGCTGCCAACGACTTCGTGAAACTGATGAAGTGCTTCCCCGAAGTGAAGACCGTAGGCGATCAGACGGGCGGTGGAGCGGGCCTGCCCTTCACCTCGTCGCTACCCAACGGCTGGACAGTGCGTTTCTCTGCCTGTCCCTCCTACGACCGCAACGGTCAGCAGATCGAATTCGGCATCGCGCCCGACTATCCCGTCGGGCAGACTGACGAAGATTTTGCCCAAGGACGTGACACCTTGATAGAATTTGCGAGAAAACTCTTGGCAGAATGGAAATAAATGCGTACCTTTGCACCCACAATCGACAAAACCAATCCCCAAGAAGGGAATTGACTTCGTCGATCCGCGCCTGTGGCGGAATTGGTAGACGCGCCAGACTTAGGATCTGGTGTTCACGACGTGCAGGTTCGAGTCCTGTCAGGCGCACTTTTTAAGGTTAAAAACCCCAAATATGGTAGAAAAACAAAGTTTTTTATAAAAAAAACTAAAATTTTCTTGCACAATTAGAAAATTATTCCTACTTTTGTCTCCGATTTATATAAATTAATGCGTAAGAAAGCAAGATATTTTATTAGTTTAATTGTTTAATTATAATTTTTAAGTTCAAATGAAAAAGAAAATTATTAATGGTATCATGATGGTAGCGCTGGTAGCAGCTACCTCAACATCATTCGTTTCTTGTAAGGACACGAACGAGGATGTAAGAATTGAACAGGACGCCAAGATCGAAGCACTGGAGAGAGATTTGGCACTTCTGGATCTCGAAGTGGACGCTCTGGACACCAAGTATGGTGGCATTTGCAGTACTCTTGATTCAAAAATCGACGGTGTGAAGAGCGATCTTACGACTGCTATTAATGCTGTTTCAAATAAAGCAGCAGCTGACAGCATTCGCATTGACAATCTGAAAGATGAGGTTAACCAGCTTACTTTATGGCTCACTGAGACTTTCGCAAAGCTCGTTACCAACGTAGAGATCTCTGGTACTTACAACAACATGCTTGGTTCTGTCAACATCCCAGGTTTCGAGCCTAAGATGCTGATCAACAACTATGGTATTGCTGCTGTCGACGGTTCTTTCCCGAAGTCTGATCTGTATAAGGGTGAGAAGATCGAGTGGGTTGCTAACCAAGTACTCGGTGCCGGTTCTGGTGATGGTGCAACACCAGGTTTCGCAGGTTACATCTATGCTAACGTGAACCGTTACATTGATGACATTCCTCTGCTGACTAAGGATCAGGATCCCGAGTCTATCTTCAAAGTCACACTTGCTAACACTGCCGGTGAGGACGTGAAGGATCTGCTGATTGTTAACATGGACGAGAAAGGTGCTCCTACCACAGACGTTCTGCAGTGGGGTTGGACTCGTGCTGACAACAACATCTTCAAGTTTGGTGTAGCTTACACCGGTGATGAGCCTGCTTCTTTCACTCCCGCCAAGATCGATCTGTCTAAGTTCAAGGAAGATCTGAAGGCTATTTGGCGTGACCGCAACCGTCAGTCTGGTACCAGCAAGCAGGCTCTTGGCCATCTCGTTGCTGACCTGTACTACAACCTGGCTACGAAGGACACCAACATGAAGAAGTATATGCTGAAGTTCGCTTGGAAGGACAATACTGCTTATGCATACGACAAGGATGGTGAGACCATTATTGAGTCTAATGAAGAGGCTGGTCTGGACCACATCGCTACTTCTGAGGCTGAGCTCGTATTCGCTACCATTAAGCCTCTCGGCTTCAACTCTGGTGAGGCTATCGCAGAGAAGGTTGACAACATCACAAAGTCTGCCAACAACACGATTGAGAAGCTCGAGCCGTACATCGACAAGATCTTCAACAAGATCAAGAAGCAGATTAATCTTGACAAGCTGGTTCTCCCCGAGGATGCATTCGACATTCTTCTTAACCCTGCTGGTGAATATGTTATTGTAATTGATGGTACAAAACTGAAGAACGCTATTAATCAGAACAACCCTGGTACACTTGTTGGTGTTGTTCCTGATGTTGAGGTCAATATCGATGATATTATTGATCCTGTTGTTGAGGCATTCGGAAATGTTAACGATTTCGTTGATAACATGAAGAACCTTCTGGGTAAGTTTAACGGACAGAACGTTACCAACTGGGTTGAGAAGTTCACCAACAAGTTCGACAAGCTGATTAAGAACAATGCTGATCAGATGCTGCAGCCCGTACTGCTCGCTATCGACAAGAACGGCAACGTGAACCGTGTATCTGGTATCAAGGCTGCTCCTTATGAGGCAGAGGGCGAGGTTAGACTCGAGGCTACTACTTACACTGCAGAGCTCTTCGCTCCCGCATACGTTAAGTTTGTAGGTTGTAAGGATATCACTGCTGACGGCTTCAACGAGCTCATCTTCTCTAACTCTAAGGTACTGAAGTTCACTCCTGAGAAGGGCAAGCTCTATGAGATCGTTTACGAGGCTGCTGACTACAGTGGTAACATCAAATCATACACCTACTACATCCAGGGTAAGTAATTAACATTCGCGAACTAAAAAATAATAGTATTTAAAGATATGAAAATGAAGAAAGCAATATTGTCATGCCTGATGCTGTTGGCTGGTCTTTCAGCATCTGCCCAGGAGCAGAAGGGTACGACAGAATATGTCTTCGAGCCACACTGGTATGTTAACATCCAGCCTCTGGGTGTACAATATACCCTCGGTGAAGTTGACTTTGGTGACCTGCTGTCATACAATATTCAGGCAGCTGTAGGCCGTGAGTTCAATAAGGTAGTAGGTGCCCGTCTGGCTATCAATGCTTGGCAGAGCAAAGCTGGTTCACGCATTTTTAACAATGACTACAAGTGGAAGTGGAACTACATCGCTCCTACCGTTGATGTGACTTTCAACATCTCTAACCTCATTTCAGGTGTGAACCCCAAGCGCGTATTCACCTTTGGTGCATTCGCAGGTCTCGGTGCAAACATCGCATGGGGCAATGATGAGGCAGCTCAGCGTAATACTGAAATTGCATTTGCTACACTCCTCAATGAGGATCCTCTTGCTTATCTGTGGGACGGCACCAAGACTCGTTTTGTCCTCCAGGCTGGTCTGACTGGTGACTTCAAGATCAATGATAAGTTAGCTATCACCCTCGAGGTTAGCGCCAACACCCTGAGCGACAAGTACAACTCAAAGAAGGCTAAGAACTGGGATTGGTACTTCAATGCCCTCGCAGGTTTGAAGATCAACTTCGGTCCTACCTACTCAACCAAGTTCATCCCTGCTCCAGAGCCCGAGATCCGCTATGTTGAGAAGATCGTAGAGAAGGTTGTTGAGGTTCCCGCTGCTCCCGCTGAGACAGCTGCTGAGCCCCTCCGCCGCGATATCTTCTTCCTGATCAACAAGACCGACATCCGCACTTCTGAGGCTTCTAAGGTTAGTGACATCGTTACTTACCTGAATGAGAACAAGGATGCTAAGGTTCAGGTGACTGGTTATGCTGACGCTGGTACTGGTAACGACAAGATCAACGACCGCCTCGCTGCAAAGCGTGCTGAAGCTGTGGTAGCTGCTCTGAAGAAGGCAGGTATCTCTGCTGACCGCATCAGCTTCGATAGCAAGGGTGCTCGTGTACAGCCGTTCGCTGACAACGACAGCAACCGTGTATCAATCTGTATCGCTGAGTAATCATCCGATTATAGATAAATCTTCAAGCCCAGCCCCCCATCGGGCTGGGCTTCTTTCAGCTAGATAAGACTAGTCATACTCGAAATGCTAGAAATATGAAAAGATTCTTTACGCTATTATTGACCGCCCTCGTGACACTGAGTGTTTCCGCACAGTTCTCCGATGGTTACTACCGTCTGCAGTGCAAGGAGACAGGCCGTTACCTCACTGTCCACAACGACTATGTAAACAAGGAAGCTGCCAAGCGTACCGGTCAGGTAGAGCTGCAATCACTGGAGACCGTTAAAGACTTCGACAAAGTCGTGAATGATCCAGGCGGTGTGATCTATCTGAAAAAGACCTCAAAAGGCTATGTCATCGAAGGTCAAAACTTCACCACTGCAGGACATAATTTTTATCTGCAGTTCACGGAGAAGGACGGCGCCTACCGCGTGTGGACCACTGTGACATACGACGGTGCGGAATATACCCGCTACCTGCGTGATTACGAAGACGATTATGGTAAGAGCTATATCACCACCGATGCTGACAAATCAACGAACTGGCATTGGTATGTCAAGCCGATAACAGACGAAGATAATCAGTATTTTGGTCTAAAAGGCGACGTGAAGGCCGGTGGCAAGTATTACACCGCCTTTTTTGCGTCATTCGGTATCAAGTTGGGTAGTGGCATGAAAGCATACGCAGTGAACACGCTGACCACTGAGACCACCACCCTAGAGGAAGTTGGTAGCACCGTGCCAGGCTTTATGCCTGTAGTCATCGAGTGTGCAGGTGAGAAGGCCTCAGACAACAAGGTGACACCACTCCACGATTTTGATCTATACACTGGTAGTAACTACCTTGAGGGTGAGTATTACTGTTATATTGTAACCACGCCCTCTGGCAGGGAGCGCAGAGACAATCCTGCCTGGAATGCCGTGGATTACGACCCTGATACGATGCGACTCTTAGGAGAAGCAAACGATAAACTCTGCTTTATCACGGCTACTGACGTGAAATACGTACCAGCCAACCGTGCCTACCTCCCTGTGCTGGCAGGTTCTGCAGAGACCCTGCCGACAGATGGTACCACAGGTATTAAAGGTGTAAAAGGTGTAAAAGTGCAGCAGGAAGCTGCCAAGGGCCGTTATACGCTCCAAGGCGTACGCTTGCCTGACAATATAGAGCCGCAGAAAGGTATCTATATCGAAGATGGAAAATTAGTACTTAAGAAATAAATTTAAAAAGCTCCCACATTTGGGAGCTTTTTAAATGAAGTTTTCCGTCTTAGAAAATTGTCTTTGTGAAACGGACGCTGATGGTAGGATAGACCGTCAATCCCCCGATGAGATCAACATAATCCCCTACCTTACCAGTGATGCCCTCTACATCCTTCGTGAGGTTCGTACCGTCGTGGGTATAGAGATCGGGCTTTCCCCAGAACATCAGACCGGCATCGAATGAAACCTTCCAGTCATCACGGCCCTTTACCAGGCGACCACCATAGCCGAAGCCCAAGTAGGGTTTGAAAGCACTCGACTTAGCATAGACATGCACCTGATGGTCTTCACCTGGCTCCATGACATAAGGATCACCCTTTTGATGAATCAGGAGACCTTCTTCAGAATACATATCCTCTTTATACGTTCCCAACTGGAAGCCCATACGCCCATATTTAAGGACTGTCTCTACCTGTTCAGGGCGCAACTCTGGAATGACATAAGGTATGCCACCAATCGTGACCTCCATGATGGGTTCACCTGTCTCCCAGAAGTTCTCCACTCGTTCATAGACGTGATTGTACATATCAACCGCCAACAGCGAAGTCATCGCATCAACAGAGTTGTCAGCCGTGGCAAACTGCGACGAGCCTAAGTAGAAACCAGCCGTGAAATGCCAGTGCTTATTGTTCTTGAAGGGGAACACATCGACGAGGAACTTGAAGTTGCTTATCGTCGGATTACCGATCATCTCTACGTGATTATCGACATCGAAGCCAGTGATCTCCTTGAGGTTCTTGGCCAAACGGTCGAAACGACTCTCCACACGATTACCGTTCTCGTCATACTTCACGGCAGGCTCACCACCCACCTCTATAGGAAAGTCAACACTATAGCGGAAATGAGGCATGAACTCGTAGCCGGCACGCAGCTGCACATAGTTGCCAAGGGGCGTAGCCACATCGAAACCGATACCAGAGGTTCCCAGGTTGACAGAGACATCAAGATGCTTGAAATAGCCAAGGTCACTGTTCTGACTCGACGCAACAGGCTCACTCGTCTGACCAGCAGCCGTCATGGCACCAGCCATGAATGTTATCACTAAAAACTTTCTCATTTTCATTCTATTTCTAAATTAAAAAAGATGGTATATCACACTGATCCCAATATTGGGAAAAACCACAAACTTTTTGATCTTCTTGATATAATCGCCCTTTTGACCCGGGATATTGTCGATATCCCTCATCAGGTCGATGCCATCGGTGGAGACACGTAGAGAGGGATAACCACCCCAGAACAGCACACCTGCATCAATAGCGAGCTTCCAGGTGTCTTTTTTCTTCTGGAGACCCAGACTACTGAAGGGGAGCTCATAGCCCACCCCCAGATAGGGCTTAATGCTGTTGGTCTTCACGTCGATGCTGAGCTGACCATCGTCATCAGGCATCATCAGATAGGTATCGCCGGTCTTATGAAGAATCGTGCCATCGGTATCCACCACATCATGTCCATAGGTACCCATATAGGCACCAGCCAGTCCCCACTCGAGTATCTCATTGTCGTCGTCCACCTTAAAATACTTCTTATTATAGGCCGCAATACAAGACAGCGTAGCGGCAGACTCGCTATCGGTGGTAATCTTCGCAATACGGGCTGGTCCATAGTAGATACCTGCTGTGATACGGAACTTATTCTCATCGTCGAGCGGGAACCAATCCACAAGCAGATAGCCGTTAAACATTTCCCACTTACCCGTCATCGCCACCTTATCCTGCATCTGGTAACCTGTCTCAAAGTACATCATCTCCTGAACCTCCTTAAAGTGACTGTTATCATCGCCCACATAGACCTGACCATGCAGATGTTTCTTCAACAATGGGGGCATGTAGGTGATGCCGCCACGCAGGCGCCAGCTCTCACCAAGGGGCGTGGCAAGGCCAATGCCAACACCCGTCGTACCGATAGAACCATACACATCCAGATGCTGGAAAGCTCCACCCCAATGGAGCGTCTTGTCATACTGCTGCGGCTGTAACGACGCCACATACTGGGCACGGATCGACACCACGCTCAGCATCAGCATCAAAAGAAACGCACATCTCTTCATAATCAGTCTATTTAAAACTTCTCACTTTTCACTTCTGTCATTTCATCCGCCAGGCACCATGGCGTTCCACCATCGGCACGACGATCTCCTCATTGGTGGAGTCACCGAAACAGAGCACGAGGAACACGTTCGTGAACTGCTGCACCGTGTCGGTGGTGGCATTGGACACACGCACCTCAAGCACCCCGCGATGCTCCTTTTCCTGACGCGCCATGAACTGACGGAGGTTATCGAGCATCTGACGGCGATAGGCGTCTTCGTCGGAGAGGGCTTTGCCATCCGGCTGCGTCCGCTCCGCCATACCCTCGTAGAACTGCTCGTACTCACCATGGATCAGGTGATCGTAGTAGCCCTTCGCCGCCAAACCAGCCAGCTCTTCCTTCGTAGCGCTGCCACAGGCCGCCAGCACCGTCAGCAGAACAATCACAGCTAGCTTCCTCATTTCTGGCGGATAAAGACGTTTATCGGCGAGCCGGTGAGTGTCCAGTTCTCGCGGATCTTATTCTCCAAGAAGCGCTTATACGGCTCCTTCACATACTGCGGCAGGTTAGCGTAGAACACGAAGGTAGGAATCTGCGTGTCGGGCACCTGAGCCACGTATTTGATCTTGATATATTTGCCTTTCACTGAGGGCGGCGGGTACGCCTCGATCAGCGGCAGCATCACCTCATTGAGCTTCGAGGTGCCGATCTTCGCCTTACGGTTCAGATAGACTTCCTTCGCCGTCTCCAAGACCTTGAAGATACGCTGCTTCGTGAGGGCGGAGGCGAAGATAATGGGGAAATCGACAAACGGCGCCATGCGCTCTCGGATGGCATGCTCGAAGGTCTTGATAACCTCCTGTGACTTATCTTCGACAAGGTCCCATTTATTAACGACAACAACCAGCGATTTATTGTTCTTCTGTATCAATTGAAAGATATTCATGTCCTGTGCCTCGATGCCACGGGTGGCGTCGATCATCAGGATGCAGACGTCGCTGTTCTCGATGGCACGGATGGAACGCATCACGGAATAGAACTCCAAATCCTCGGTCACCTTGTTCTTACGACGGATACCGGCGGTATCCACCAGGTAGAAGTCGAAGCCGAACTTATCGTAACGGGTGTAGATGGAGTCGCGGGTGGTACCTGCAATCTCCGTCACGATGTTACGGTCCTCACCGATGAAGGCGTTGATGATACTCGACTTACCGGCATTCGGACGGCCCACAACAGCAAAGCGGGGGATGCCGTCCTCGAGATCGTCCTTGGCTTTCTCGGGCAACACCTTGATCACCTCGTCGAGCAGGTCACCGGTACCACTGCCCGTAGCGGCACTGATGGGCCAGGGATCACCTAGTCCGAGCTTATAGAACTCATATTGGTCGTAGAGGTCCTTACCGTCGTCGGCCTTGTTGGCCACCAGGATCACAGGCAGCTTGGCACGACGCAGGATCTGAGCCACATCCATGTCCCAGCCCGTCACACCGTTGTTAATGTCACAGAGGAACAGCACGAGGTCGGCTTCCTCGGTGGCGATAATCACCTGCTTACGGATCTCCTCTTCAAAGATATCATCTGAATTGACCACCCAGCCGCCGGTATCGACGACGGAGAACTCGTGGCCACACCACTCACACTTACCGTACTGGCGGTCGCGGGTGGTGCCTGCCTCGTCGCTGACAATCGCCTGGCGACTTTTCGTCAGACGGTTGAAGAGCGTGGATTTTCCCACATTGGGTCGGCCTACTATTGCTACTAAATTTCCCATACTATATATTATTCGGGATTATACCCGAAATGATTTAATTCACGCTCGGAGCTGCGCCAGTCTTTATCGACTTTGACGAAGACTTCGAGGTAGATCGGCTTGTCGAAGAACTTCTCAAGGGCCTTTCGGGCCTCGGTACTAACCTTCTTCAGTGCCACACCCTGATGACCGATAATGATGCCCTTCTGCGAATCGCGCTCCACATAGATGATGGCGTTGATGTGGATACGCTTCTCGTCCTCCTTAAAACGCTCCACACTGACCTCTACACTGTAAGGGATCTCCTTGTCGTAGTAAAGCAGAATCTTCTCACGGATAATCTCCGAGACGAAGAAGCGGGCGGGCTTGTCGGTCAGCTGATCCTTATCAAAGTAGGCAGGGCTCTCTGGCAGGAGCTCCTGGATACGCTTTAGCAGGATATCGGTGCCGAACTTATTCTTTGCGGAGATCGGCAGGATCTCGGCCTTCGGCAGCAGGGCATGCCAGTGTTCGACGATAGCAGCGAGCTTCGCTTCACCGCCAGCCAATTCATCAATTTTATTGATCAGCAGGATCACCGGCGTATCGATCTTCTGCACTTTCTCGAGGAAGTCCATATTCTTCTCCGGATCCTCCACCACGTCGGTGACATAGAGCAACACATCAGCATCCTGAAGGGCTGACTCCGAGAAGGCGAGCATCGACTCCTGCAACTTGTAATTAGGCTTCAACACACCCGGTGTGTCGGAGAAAACAATCTGCATCTCAGGCGTATTCACGATGCCCATGATACGGTGACGGGTGGTCTGCGCCTTAAATGTCGCAATAGAAATACGCTCACCAACCAACTGGTTCATGAGCGTACTTTTACCTACGTTGGGGTTTCCAACGATATTCACAAATCCTGCTTTGTGTATCAATTTTTCACTCTTCACTTATCACTTCTCACTGGATCATAAGCCCACTTATAGTAGGAGGCTCCATGAACAAATCCGGCGCCAAAGGCGGTGAAAATCATGTTGTCACCCTTCTTCATCTTGCCTTCATTGTCCCAGATGGCCAACGGAATCGTGGCAGCACTGGTGTTACCATAGTGCTCGATGTTGACCATCACCTGCTCCATCGGCAGTTCCAACCGCTTGGCCACCGCCTCGATGATACGCATATTTGCCTGATGAGGCACCACCCAGTCGATGTTATCCTTGTTCAGGCCATTGCGTTCAGCGATGAGTGCGCAGTCGTTGCTCATGTTCGTTACGGCGTAACGGAACACGGTACGTCCCTCCTGATAGAGGTAGTGCAAGCGGTGATCGACTGTGAAGTGAGAAGGCGGGCAGACAGAGCCACCAGCTTTCAAGTGCAGGAACGGCAGTCCCTTACCATCGGAGCGCAGGTACGAATCCATCACGCCGATATTCTCCTCCTCAGTGCCCTCTAAGAGCATCGCAGCCGCACCGTCGCCAAAGAGCGGACAGGTGGAACGGTCCTTGTAGTCGGTGACTGACGACATCTTGTCGGCGGCAATGAGGATGATCCTCTTGTAACGGCCGCTCTGAATCATCGTCGAAGCCACGTCGAGCGAATAGAGGAATCCACAGCATGCACCCCAGAAGTCGAACGCGAACGCATTCTTTAGTCCGAGTTTGCCCACCACGATGGATGCTGTGGATGGGAACGTATAATCTGCCGTTGAAGTGGCTACGATCACGGCGTCGATGGTATCGGGGTCTGCACCCGTCTTCTGCATCAGCTGCTTGGCGGCCTTACGGGCCATATAACTGGTGCCGAGACCTTCCTCTACGAGGATGTGGCGCTCTTTGATACCGACGCGGGTCATAATCCACTCGTCATTGGTGTCAACCATCCGCGACAGTTCCTCGTTGGTGAGGATATAGTCGGGGACGTAGCCGCCAATGCCGGTGATTATGCAGTTAATTTTGCTCATTATTCAGCTACTTCGTCCTCTTTCTTGATAGCTACCTTACCACGATAGTAACCACAGGTGGGGCATACGGTGTGATAAACGTAATATGCGCCACAGTTAGGGCATACTGCGAGTGTGGGAGCTACTGCCTTGTCGTGCGTACGACGCTTGAGGGTACGAGTCTTTGACTGTCTTCTTTTAGGATGTGCCATAATTATTTAATCTTTTAATGTTTAATCTTTCATTTTCAATGTCTTCAGTTTGTCCCATCGGGAATCTGTGGGCTGGTCGGACTCCTCATCGCTGCTTCGGTCAGCTGACAGCTCTTCCAGAGCTTTCGTCATGGCAGGGTTGCACTTGCCAGGTGCATGCACATGCCTGATGGGTATTACCAGCGCTACAAACTCATAGATGAACCATGTCATGTCGAGTATTCCTTCGTTCTCGGGCACCACAACCAGATCATCCTCCTCTGAGTAGTCGCTTCCGAGCTTGACAATCAGGCGGTTGTCGGTTTCCACCGGCTGCTCCATATCGTCGAGACATCGGTCGCAGGTAACGATGACTGTGCCGGCAGTATGGAATTGGAACTCAAAAAAGCCGGTAGCCTTGCGTATAGACACCGACACGTGCAAAGAGCCATGCTTCACATCTGCACCGTCCAAAGCCTCGAAGTAGGTATCGTCAAGATCGAATGCCAAGGTGGTTGCCTCGTCCTTCAGTCCTCTCAAATCTACCTTCAATGACTCTAAACTACACATAATCACACAATTCAGCGTGCAAAGGTACAAACTTTTTTCCAATTAAGGCGCAGATATTTTATTTTTTTATCATTTATACACATAATCCTTCATTTTCAAAGGGTTATATTACACACAAGAGGGGGCGTTTGTGCAATAAAACGCGCCAGGGACTACAGTTCTATCCTGAAGGTTGTGCCTTTACCTACTTCAGAAGATTTGACAAAAATGCGACCTCGATGATAGTCTTCCACAATCCTGCGAGCGAGAGAAAGACCTAATCCCCAACCGCGTTGTTTCGTGGTGAAACCTGGCGTAAACACATTCCTGATATCTTTCTTACGGATGCCCTTTCCTGTATCGGCAACCTCGATAGCCACATGCCCGTCTTCTTCCACGAGTGTCAGTTCAATCTTTCCGCTACCATCCATCGCATCCACGGCATTCTTGCAGAGATTCTCAATCACCCACTCAAATAATGAAGCGTTCATCATCACCTTGACATCATGATCCGGCATGTGGCAGATCATCTCCACCTTATCCGAAGTGCGATGGCGCATATAATCCACGACATGGTTTAGCACCTCGTTCATCGATCCTTCCTTTGGCTCGGGCAACGAACCGATCTTTGAGAAACGCTCGGCAATTCGTTCCAGACGTTTCACGTCCTTGTCCATCTCCGGGATCAGTTCATCGTCGGGATGGTTCTCCTTCAGAATCTCCACCCATGCCATCAGACTGGAGATGGGGGTACCCAACTGGTGGGCCGTTTCCTTCGAAAGGCCCACCCATACCTTGTTTTGTTCAGCCTTTTTCGATGACAAGAGTGCAAAAATAGCCACAACAACGAACACCATCACGATACCGAGTTGCCAGTAAGGGTATTGGGAAAGTCGTTTCAGCAGGACAGACTCATCATAGCACACCAGCTGATCACCCACATGAATGGTATCACCGGCCTGTATCATCTTTTTGGCATAACTCACCAAACGGGTCGTGTCCTCGATATTACGGAAATCATCGATCTCTCCTTGATTGTTCAGAACGATGATGGGAATGGTTGTGTTTCCTTGAATCACATCCAACACCAGTGTCAGGTCTGTGTTGTCATCGGCATGGTTTAGCACGTGGAGTGCCTGGGCCCATACCTCCATCTTCTTATGCTCCTCTTTCGAAAGATCTTTCACCAAATAATGAGACACAAGCAGTGATGTCACGGCAATCACAATCGCCGCTAACACCAGCAAGATCTTCACCTGTCGGATTCTGTCTGTCCACTGCATACATGTATATAAACGAAAAAGCCCCGAAGATATTGTATCTTCGAGGCTCTTCTTAAAAAAGACGGCGGCTTCCTACTCTCCCGCATTGCATTGCAGTACCATCGGCGCAGGCGGGCTTAACTTCTCTGTTCGGAATGGGAAGAGGTGGGACCCCGCTGCAATAACCACCTGATATGGGGTT
>Ga0265300_10001582_pt1 | contig 21034 bp, 18 predicted proteins | sample AusTroGonzalo_MG_FD_193482 | JGI IMG/M metagenome (GOLD analysis project Ga0265300, IMG submission 193482) | Bovine rumen microbial communities from tropical cattle in Woodstock, Queensland, Australia - Gonzalo_03 | ecosystem: Host-associated > Mammals > Digestive system > Stomach > Rumen ...
CGTGGTCAGCAGCACGGGCTTCTTCTTCGAAGCCATGCAGATACTGCCTTCCACCACCCCGCTGTTTGGTTTCCAGCGTGTGCCGTTCATCTCACGCATCGAGGATTATGGTCGACGGGCCCGATTGATGGGCTATAAAGAGAGCCTCCATCTGGCCATCGAACAGACCAGCGACCCAGAGCCGCTGCGACAGGCTTTGGAACAGATGCTGCGCACCCCCATCCACCTGCTGCACAGCTTCTATGAGGTAAGCCTCAGCAATAGCAACCCGCTGCTGCACCCCTCGCGTCTCTACTCGCTTTGGAAAGATTGGCACGAGGGTGAAACCATTTCGCGCGTACCTCTTTTTTATGAAGAATGGACAGAGGAGGCTGCTGCGCTCTATATCGCGATGGACCAGGAGCTGCAGGCACTCCTGCGCCAACTGCCTGTCACCCCAGGCAGCATAGCCACCGTTCTCGACTATTACGAAAGTACCGATGCTCCCTCGCTGGCTCGCAAACTGCGTAGCATCGAGGCCTTCAAGGGTATTACAGCACCTATGAAAGCTACAGAAGGGGGCTTCGTGCCCGACTTCCACAGCCGCTATTTCACAGAAGATTTTCCCTACGGTCTGGCCATCGTTCATCGTTTGGCCCACGAAAAGGAGGTCCCCTGTCCCACCATCGACCGCATCTACGACTGGGGCATGAAAATCATTAACTCTGACTACTAACGTTAATCCTATTGAGACATGAAAAGATTACAAGCTCTTTGTTTAATTAGCGCATTATTCCTGTTTTCCGCCATTGCCAACGCACAAATGGGGCACATTCTGCATGTAGCCACCCAATATGGCGAAACAACATTTGATACAGACATCGTTGACAGCATCTATTTTGACGAGAATGATAGTGTTCATACCTCCATTCCGATGGAGAGCATCAAAGTGTTCCAAGAGCAGCAGAATATCTATCCCTCTGACCTCTTTACCCAGTCGCTCGTCATGTGTCATCGTGGACTAGCTGGCTTCCCAGAGAATACCTATGAAGCTCTGGAGGCTGCCATCAAGGTAGGATACAAAATGGTGGAGTGTGACATTGCCCGCACTAAGGATAGTGTGTTCGTCCTTCAGCACGATGCCACTATCGACCGCTGCAGCAACGGCACAGGAAGAGTGGACAGCTGCACCTTTGCATATCTTCAGCAACTGGATTTCGGCTCGTGGTACAACGCCGATTTCTCCTATGTCCGTATTGCGGCATTAGAGGATATTATCAAGCTCTGCAAACGCAAGAACGTCATTCTGGAACTGGATATTGCCGAGAATGACCGTTTCCAGGATAGTTACCTTGCCGACCTGTTCCAGCTGGTAAAGAAGTACGGCATGCTGTCGCGCACCGTGTTCTGCGCCAAGAAGCCTCGCCTGGAGGCCTTGCAAGCCATCAGCAGCTGTGTGTGCATCTCGGTCTCAGGGGTAACAAACATCAAGACTATTGACGAAGCCTCCCAACTGAAGTCCAAAGCTTTAAGCATCAATGTGTCTATTCCCTTTACAAACATCACCAAACAGCTCTGCGAATATGCACACAGCAAAGGCATGTATGTCAAGACCTGGACCTACAACAGAGACACATACATGGAGGAAGCCTTTGAGAAAGGCGCCGACTATGTCATTGTAAAGAACATCATTCCTTCGAGCAACGTCAGAGGCGACGAATCTGAAGAAAATGAGGACTAGTTAGAAAAAAAATTTTTCCTAACTAGAGAGATAAAAATCTCTAGTCCTTTCAATGAAAATCCATATCCGAGTAATTATTTCCAGTAGGCCTCGAAGTTATGGGTGACACGCTGTTCTACTGGTGGAAGAGTCATATAGTCACCATAGGTGCGCTCAAGGTAATCGCGATAGCCAATCATGGTCTTATAGGTCTTGCCCTCAAACTCAATATCAACGCTAGAGGCGATATCCTCAGCAGGGAAGCAGCCCTTGATACTGGGGCCTGCCTCAGTCATGTTGCACACCGTACGTGTTGGTCTCTCCAACACGATAAGTTTCCAAATCTTGCGCTCTATCTGCTTGACACTCATAGGCCAGCACTTGTAAACCCAATAGGCCAAACGCGACTTTAGAGGATTAGTATTCGATATCTTACAACGACGAATCTTGTAGAGCAGTTTCTTCTGGCGGAAGATGCGCTCACGCTGCTGAAGGTTCTCTGTGACATAGTCGACAGGGAAGATATCCATATAGACCCCTATCTCGTAGCCCTCAGTCTCACGCTCCACCATATGGGTACGCTGGTCTACCACCTTGGCAAAAGTATAATAATAATGTGACTCAGAGGCAGGGTTGATGGCGCGATAGATACCCTTCTCGTCATGATAGGTATTAAGAAAGGTCTCGTAATCCTCACGCGGCATGTAGATGTCGATATCATCATCCCAGGGGATATAGCCCTTGTGGCGCACAGCACCAATCAGGGTGCCGCTACTGAGGAAATACCTCAGGCCGTGAGCCTCGCAGAAGCGATGCACCTCATCGAGGATGCCCATCTGAATCTGTCTCAGTTCCAGAATATCGTCAATCTTCTTCATTTCTCATTCCACTTTCCTCTTTCCACTTTCCTCATTTAACTCCTTCCAAACAGCCATTTCTTAAGGAACGGACTGATACGCAGGATATTGGAGGTGATGACGCTGAAACCAATAACCAACAGAGCCACAACGACAGACAGCGTGGTATCGACGATGAAGTTATGATGATTGTCCTTGAAGAACGAGCCGATGATGGGCAGACTAGGCAAAAACAGGAAATGGATGAGGTAGATGTCGAGCGTGCGACGGCCTATGTACTGCAACGAGGCTCCAATGACTGTCATCTTCGTGAAATAGTGCTGATAATGACGGAAATACATTAAGGTGATAAGGAGCAGCAGGAACATTGCCGTCGTCAACGGGATGATGGCCCACGCCATACGCATGGTGTGCCACTTCAAGGCATCCATCGTACAGAGGATGGCCAGCACGACGATGATGGGGAAGAACCACTTCGAGTCCATTAGCCGCTGGGCACCGTTCCAATAGCGATGGGCTATGTTACCAAAGAGGAAGAAAGGCATCCAGAGCATCAGCTGTCCAAAGCTAGTGTCTATCAGGAACTGATGGATATCTGTCATCGCGCCACGATAGCCTTTGGCCCACGAGAAGTACGAGGGCTGATAGCAGCTGTCGTAGAACGCCAACGAGACGAGGAACAACACCACGATGAGGATAGCCGATGTCCACTTAGAGGCCAGCGGCGAGAGTCGAGAGGTGATCTTGTTCTCGAAATAGGCAAAGGGATAGTAGATGAGGAACATATAGAGCAGAACAAGCGTGAACCAGTAGCCGCCCTTGGTGGGCGAGTGCAGCGACTCGAGAAGACCTGGCCAGAAGCTGGGCTTTAGGATCGCTGTGGCCAGGAGGAAGAACACCAGGGTGGGTATGAGCTGTACGCGACACTTCTTCAACACCAGACTGCCCAGATTGCGAGCCGTCCATACCTGCGAGGCCTTGTAGGCCAAGAATCCGCTGATGAAGAAGAACAGCGGCATGCGGAACAGCAACAGGAACTGAAGCGACGACGAGTGTTTCCACTCCTCTTCAAATCCTATCTGCGCCACATGGTTGGCCACCACCATGATCATGGTGAATCCGCGAAGGGCGTCGAGCCATTCCAAACGGGGCTTTTTGGCTATTTTATTCTCTATGTTCTCCATAATCGGTGCAAATTTAATGAAAATATTTTGAACTTCAAACGAAAAGTAGTATTTTTGCACTTTGTAATGGAGAATTTAAAGGAAAAGACTGCAAAAAGCATCGCTTGGGGAGCTGTGAACAACGGCACTACCCAGGTGCTGAACCTGATATTCGGCATTGTGCTGGCATGGAAGTTGTCAGAGGCTGACTATGGCATTGTGGCGCTGATAACAGTCTTCACCACGCTGGCAGGATGTATTCAGGCCGCAGGATTCTCGCAGGCGCTGGCCAACCTGAAGCCTCCCACCTTCCGCGATTATAATGCGGTGTGCTGGTTCAACATCATTGCAGGTATCTCGATGTATGGCATCCTGTTTCTCTGTGCGCCGCTATTGTCCATTATTTTCCACCTGCCCATACTGACTGATGTGTCGCGACTGGCTTTTCTGTCCATCCCCCTCTCAGCACTCGGAATCGTTCCTAATGCCAAGCTGTGGATAGAGCTTCGCAACCGCGAGCTAGCCATCGCCGCTATCGTCTCGCTGATACTGTCAGGCTCTGTGGGTATGTGGCTTGCATTTCATCACTATGGCTACTGGAGTTTGGTGTGGCAACAGCTCATCTTCATTGGCACGAGTACCCTCATAAAATACTATTTCACACGTTGGATGCCCAAGTTGCCTGTCGACTTCGCTCCTATCAGGCAGATGTTTGGATTCTCGTCGAAACTGCTGCTGACCAACATTCTGACGGTGACCAGTCAGCAGGTGCAGACATTCATCTTCGGCAATATGCTGCCCATCAATACCGTGGGACAGTTTAGCCAGGCCAACAAGTGGAACACGATGGGCCATTCGTTTATCTCGAACACTATGGCGCAGGTGGCACAGCCCGTGCTAACCAATGCCGATGACGAGGAAGGACGTCAGCAGCGTGTGTTCCGTAAGATGCTGAGCTTCACGTCGTTAGTCTGCTTTCCCCTGATGTTCGGACTGGCATTAGTGGCCCATGAGTTTATCATCGTCACCATTGGCATGAAGTGGGAACCTTGCGTCATCCTACTACAGATACTTTGTATTGGCGGCGCTTTCCTACCCCTGCAGGCCCTCTACCAGAATCTGATTATCAGCAGGAAGCGTTCTGACATCTACCTGTGGCTGGTGGCTGTACAGATAGTGTTGCAGATAACACTCACACTCAGCCTGGCCTCGTTGGGCATTACGACGATGGTGGCTGCCTTCTCGGCACTCAACCTGCTGTTTACTTGCTGCTGGCACATAGCCCTGCAGCGTATACAGCCTCTGTCCACACTCGACGTGCTGAAAGACAGCATGCCTTTCCTTCTGACAGCTGCCGTGGTGATGATTGTAACCTACTTCGTCACCCTGCCCATCACCACCTTATGGCTGCTCCTGTTGTGTCGCATCGCAATGGCCAGCCTCCTCTACTTAGGCATTATGCGTCTGCTCAATGTGGCTATCCTCAACGAATGCATAGAGATGGTGAAAGGTAAAAAAGTAAAAAGGTAAAAAAGGATTATGGAGATATCTGTCATCATACCAGTCTATAACAAGGCCGAATACCTGGACAAATGCTTCGAGAGCATCTTTGCGCAGGCCTTCGACAGCTTCGAGGTGGTGGCTGTAGAGGACGGCAGCACAGATGGCTCTGGCGATATCTGCGATCAATGGGCTAAGCGTGAGCCGCGTCTGAAGGTCTTCCATAAGGATAATGGTGGCGTGACAGCAGCCCGTCGCTATGGACTGGAGCATGCTGAAGGCAGATTCATCATGTTTGCCGATGCCGATGACCTCATTACGGAGAATGCCCTCGCCACGATGTACAGACATATCAACGAGACAGGGGCCGACGAGGTGATTGGCACCTACGACGATCAGTACGGACACAGACACGACTCAGGACTGCGTGGTTTCATAGAGCCTGAGCGCCTGATTCGCGACATGCTGGCCCTGCGCAGTCAGTTCTGCGTGCTGTGGGGCATCATCTTCCGCAAGGAGTTGCTGGAGGGCTGTCTGAATGCCCCTCGTGAGATTGTGGAGCGTGAGGACTCGCTCATGCAGATTAAATATCTGATGAAGCAACCCAAGGTGTTTTTTACTGAACATGCGGCCTATATGCATGAGGAGGATGTGCCCAACAATCGTCGCGAGACCCTCGATTGGATACGCATCTACGACGAAGAGCTGCGTCAGACGCTGCAGCCAGAGTGGAAACGTTACCACTCGGCCTTCGTACATCATCAGATTAAGGTCTATGAGAAGTTCATCGACCGCAGACAATTCCAGGTATTCAATGAATACTATCGTCCTCTGCGCCAGCAACTTACCAACGACATTCCCTTCATGGACCGCTTGGCGTTGCGACTGCCGACACTCTTGGCTTATCTGCTTATTCACACTTACAAGAACCTGCTGAAATGGAAGAAATAAAGAAATATCCTGCACAGAACGATGTGGCTGTGCTGCTCATCATTTTCTCACGAACAGAAACGCTGAAGCGCACCTTTGGTGCCATCCGCCAGTGCAGGCCCTCACATCTGTTTATCTATCAGGATGGCCCTCGCAGCGAGCAGGAAGCCCTGAAGCTGGAGGCGGCACGACAGATAGTGGATGATAGCGAGATAGACTGGGAGTGTGATGTGCAGCGCAGTTACCACAACGAGAACTCAGGTGCCTGGCTGTCGAACCATAAGGCTCAGACGTGGGCTTTCTCGTTGGCAGAGAAGGTCATCGTGCTGGAGGACGACTCCACACCTTCGCTGTCGTTTATCCCATTCTGTAAGGAGATGCTCGATCGCTATGAGCACGATGAACGCATCACGATGATTGCAGGTTTTAATCATGAGGAACAGACAGATGCGCCTTACGACTATCTGTTCACCACAGCCTTCAGCATCTGGGGATGGGCTTCATGGCGCAGGGTCTTTGAGTGTTGCGAGGTGGGCTATCCCATTGTCGATGATGCCTTCAACAGGCACCAGCTGGAGGCTTACGTAGCCAACAGGCGCGAGGGTGGCAAGGAGATGCTGAAGAAGCTCTACAAGCACAAGGCATCTGGCGACCCCATCTATGAGACACTCATTTGGACAGCCTGCACGCTGAATAGCGGACTGACCATCGTGCCAACAAAGAACCTTATTCAGAACACAGCCGTCAGCGAGGAGTCGGCTCATTTCCAGAGTTCCCTGAACACGCTCCCCAAGGCGATGCAACGTTTGCTCACCATGCCGAGTTATGAGTTGCAATGGCCTTTGCACCATCCCAAATATGTCATCGAGAATGTGGAGTACAAGCGTCGTGTCTATCGCATCATGGCGTGGGGACACCCCTGGGTGAAGATTGGTCGCTCTATCGAAGAGCTGCTACGCAATCTGCGTTATGGCAACGTCAAACAAATCAGGGAGGCTGTCAAACACAGAATCTGCAAGCTGACAGGGCGATATAACTATCAGTAGAATTTCTTTACCAGAGGAACAATGGCCTTTGGCACCATTCCTTCAATACTTTCGCCAGCACGCACACGCTGACGAATCTCTGTACTTGACACATCAAGCAGGGGCACATCGATAGTGCCTGGATAAGAGTCTCGAGGATAAACAATGATATCATGATGTTCCATTATCTCCTGCCAGTTGCGCCAGCGCTGAAAATGGGCCCAGTTGTCGCCTCCTATCAGCAATGAGAACTGGTAGTCAGGATAATCCTTGCTTAAGTGCTGCAAGGTGTTCCAAGTATAAGAGGGCTTGGGCAAACGGAACTCATAGTCACAGGCCTTCACACCCTCAACACCCTCAAGTGCCTTCTGTGCCATCTCCAGTCGCAGATGGTCATCCAACAAATCGGCATCATTTCGCTTCAAGGGATTCTGTGGCGACACCATCAGCCACACCTCATCTAACGCACATTGCCTCAGCACGGCCTGTGCCAAGGCAATGTGTCCCAGATGGATAGGGTTGAAAGAGCCACCAAAGATTCCTATGCGTTTCATCCTAAGAATGCTTCTACGAGTTTCAAGGTCTCGGCCTTTGCCGTCTCCAAGTCATCGTTTACCACGATATGGTCGAACTGAGGCGCAAAGGTCATCTCGTATTCTGCCTTCGCCAAGCGGTTCTCGATGGCTTCAGGGGTGTCTGTGCCTCGACCCACCAGACGGCGACGTAGCTCTTCGACAGAAGGGGGTTGGATAAAGATGCTTAGGGCACGTTCGCCATAGAACTTCTTGATGTTAATGCCACCTTTCACGTCGACATCGAACACCACATTCTGTCCTGCCTCTAGCTGTCGTTCCACCTGTGCCTTTAGGGTGCCGTAGAAACGGTCTTGATACACCTCTTCATACTCCAGAAACTCATCGTTCTGAATCTTCGACTTGAATTCCTCTGGCGTTAGGAAGAAATACTCCACCCCATTCTGTTCTGTACCACGAGGGGCACGACTGGTGCAGGAAATAGAGAAGTAAAGTTTCAACTCAGGATGCTCCTTCATGAGCCATTGTACGATGGTGCTCTTGCCCGACCCCGAGGGAGCCGAGAAGATTACCAATCCTGTTTTCTTATTGTTTGTTTGTTCCATTGTAGATTATTGTTTTTTCACTTCCGACTCCTGTCCAAAGAGATAGGATGTCTGATAGCCACTATAGTCAACCACAATCTTCTCGAACACGATGCCTCCGTGTTTGGGATGCAGCGTCAGCGTGTGAGTGGTTCCAGCGCCAATGGGCAGCGTCACCTTGTTCTCTACCACACGACGTGCGATAGTAGGATAAAACTCACTGTATTGATAGGGCTGACGGTCCACCAGGTTCTTGTTGAAGTTCACTGTAGCAGGCTCGCCGCCATCCAATGTAACAGTATATTCGTGTCCACCACGATTTGTGAAGTCGAGGGTCGATTTTACGATGATGTGGATGGTGGCTTGCTGAGGATGATCTTCTGGCAAGGTGAACTGATAACTCAGACTGGCATCGCCAGTAGTCTGAGAATAAGGGGTCAGGGCCACAGCGCTACGAGTGCGACCAAAGTCAGGGTAAACAGTCCACTGTGTACCTTCGGCAGTCTTGGCCTCGTAATAGTGTTCTGCCTCCATAGCCACGAAGCCATTGCTATGGGCAAAGGTGTAGCCACCAGGTGTGTTGTTATCGACCAGCGCAGTACTGGGCAGCATATCACGACGGAAGTTGTCGTTCCAGCTTCTGTAGCCAATGTGCTTCTGGGTCATCATGCCGTTCCACTTGCCACCAGCAATCTCTTTGTTGTATGCCAGACAGAGCAACGAGTCGCGTTTGAAACAAGCCTTAACCTTCTCAGCCCAGATGTTGGCATCAGGGTTCTTGCGTTCTGCCAGATAGCGGTTCATGGCCTGGGCATAGTACATGTCATAGAGATTAGCCGCTGCCTGCACAGGGAAGAGAATCAGCTGCTGATACACATCACGACGACTCTCAGGCAATGTGAGATAAAGACGCAAGGCGCGTGTCTCCAAACGCTGATACTCATCAGCCACCTGTTTCCACTCACCAGTAGCCACATTATATGTTCTGGCATCAAGCATCTCTGGCGTCACGCGAGCCATATACTGACAGTTCTGATTATAAATTGAAGCGGCTTCCTCAGCGAATGAAGCGCCAAGCACGCTTTCAAAGAAGCTGCGAGTGTGGTCAAAGACATTCTGCTGGGTATGCGTCTTGGGATTCCACGCCATATCCATAAACAGCTGGATGGGATACTCCATAGGCTTCAGGTCGCCCACATTCAGCACCCACAACTGCTGGATGCCGAAATCATAAGCCAGTGAGAGCTGTTCGAACATCTGCTGCGTCTGAGTGACGTTGAGCCATTTCGTATTACGAGGTGCACCAACGTAGTCCACATGATAATAGAGTCCCCAGCCACCTTTGTGCTGACGTTCCTTCTCGTTGGGCACACGACGTACGTTGCCCCAGTTGTCGTCGCACAGCAGGATACACACATCATCAGGCACACGCATGCCAGCATCGTAGTAATCCAACACCTCTTTATATAAGGCCCATACCTGTGGTGTCTCCTTGGCAGGACGACCTGTCACCTCAGCAATAATCTTACGCTGGTTCTCAACGATAGTTTCCAGCAGTTTGGTGTCAGCATCAGCACTCATGGCCTCGTCGCCATCGCCACGCATAGCGATAGTGACCACATCCTCAGTACCCTTCATGCGTTCGATACCCTCACGGAAGAAGCGGTCCAGGTTCTCCTTGTTGGTCTGATAGTTCCACGCACCCCATTCATTGCGCTTACGGGCATACTCCTGGTGGTTGCGTGCCATTGGCTCGTGGTGACTGGTGCTCATGATAATACCCATCTCGTCAGCCACCTTCGAGTTCTCAGGATCATCGGCATAGAAGGCCCATCCCCACATGGCTGGCCAAAGGAAATTACCCTTCAGACGGAGTATCAACTCAAAGACCTTGGCATAGAAGTTATGATCGCCATAGTCTGTACCAAACGTATTCTTAACCCAAGACGTCAAGCAAGGAGCCTCATCGTTGAGGAACAAGCCGCGCCACTTCACAGCAGGCTCGCCATCGGTATAGGTACCATTCTTGATATAAAGACTCTCATGAACGTCGATAGGTGCATCGGCCCAGTAATACCAAGGCGACACACCTATTTGTTGACTCAATTCATAAATACCATAGATAGCACCACGACGGTCGCTACCCACGATGTTCAGTTTTCCGTTGGCTGCTTCGATGATAAACATCTCAGTCTTGCCCTTTAACTCCTTGCTGTAGGCTTTGGTAGTCGACGTTGTGCCAATGACGATGGTAGCGTCCTTGGCCTCTGTCGTAAATGTCACGTCAGCACCACAAACGGCCTTCAGGTCCTTTTGCAGGTTCTGGGCTGCCAACATCACGCCACGCTGTTCGTTGGCGCTGACATAGATGCTCACCTTCCCGTTGTTGTTAAGTACCCAGTCGCCTTGTTTGAAGTCGACAAAAGATTCTGCTGCTTTTGCCCCCATAGCGGCAATTGTCATCAGCAGTACACTCAGAATAGTTTTAAGTTTGTTCATGACTCTAGAATTTTGATGCAAAGATACATATTTTTTATGAGTCAGCAAGGAACAATATCCTCCAAACATCATCCTGAGACATATTCGGAAGAAAACGGGACGTTTCCCTATGTCTTATTTTGTTATACCAACTTACTGAGATCTTGCTCGGCAATAAACTTCAGATTATTGAGAATAATTGCTTCACGAGCCTTCTCGCGATTGTCAGTACGGAACACCAGAATACCCTTACCACCCAGCAGGAAGGTGTACATATAGGCAATGCTGATGCCTGCATCGCTGAAGATCTTCACAGCATCGGCAGCACGACCGGGCTCATCATCGAGCTCAAGGGCCAGCACATCGCTCAGGGCGACGGCTACGCCTGCCTTCTTCAGCTCCTCATAGGCGCGGAGGGGTTCTGAGCAGATAAGGCGATAGATACCATACTCTGCCGTATCGGCAATGGTAGAGGCCACAATCTGAATCTTAGCCTCTTTCAGCACTTCAAGAACCTTAATCAGAGTACCCGAACGGTTCTCGATGAAAATGGAAAGTTGATGGATAGTCATAGTTCTATTATTTTTCTATTATTGATAAACTTTTCTCTTATCAACCACACGCACAGCCTTGCCTTCGCTGACGGGCAGTGTGCCGCGAGGTACGAGTTTTACACGGGGGGTAAGCAGAATCTCGTCTTTCAAGGCACGGGTGATGTCCTTACTCAACTGCTGCAGACGACCGTAGTCGTCGGTGAACATCTCAGCCAGCTCCACCTCAACAGTCATGTTGTCGTTGTCGTCGTCGGTGGTCAGGGTGATGAGGTAGTTATTACCCAGTTCCTTGAAGTTCATGAGGATCTTCTCAATCTGGATGGGGAAGATATTGACACCACGAAGCACCATCATATCATCTGAACGACCACGCATACGGTCCAGACGGATATGGTTGCGGCCACAAGGACAGCTACGACCCAGCACTCGGGTGAGGTCACGGGTACGATAGCGCAACAGCGGCATAGCCTCACGACACAGCGTGGTAAGCACCAGCTCGCCAATCTCGCCATCGGGCACAGGCTCCAAGGTCTCGGGGTCAACAATCTCTACGATGTAGTAGTCCTCCCAGAAGTGCAGACCGTTCTGCTCCTTACACTCGAAGCCTACACCAGGACCGCACATCTCACTCATACCAAACGAGTTGTAGGCCTTCACACCCAGCATATCCTCGATACGCTTACGCTGCTCCTCAGAGTGAGGCTCAGCACCGATGGCCAGCATCTTCAGCTTTGTATCACGACGTGGGTCAACACCCTGCTCCTGCATCACCTCATAAAGACGGGTAACGTAAGAAGGTACTGCATGAATGGCTGTGGTGCCGAAGTCTTTGATGAACTTAATCTGACGGAGCGAGTTACCGGCAGCAGCAGGTACGGTGAGCATACCCAGCTTCTCAGCACCATACTGGAAGCCCAGACCGCCTGTAAACATACCATAACCGCTGGAGTTCTGGAACACGTCATCAGGACGCAAGCCCACCATCCAGAGGTTACGTGCCACCTGGTTAGCCCATTCGTCAAGGTCTTTCTTTGTGTGAAGGATGACGGTGGGATTACCCGTGGTACCGCTTGACGAGTGCAGACGAACACAGTCCCTCAGAGGCACACAGGCCATACCGAAGGGATAGTTGTCGCGTAGGTCGCTCTTCGTGGTGAAGGGCAGCTTGCGTACATCGTCCAACGTTTTGATATCATCGGGGGTGATACCAGCTTCCTCGAATTTCTTCCGATAGATTTCATTGTTCATGCAGTGGCGCACCGTCTGTTGCAGGCGCTCCAACTGCAGCTTGTTCAGCTCCTCACGAGACATTGTCTCGTATTGCGGATGCAGATAGGGTGATTGGTCGTTCATTGTATTTCTTTAGTCTTTAACTTTTATCTTATTAAAGTTTGCGGTTATCAATCACGTGTGAGCTCTTACCCTGACTGCGCTCAATGGTGCCAGGAGCCTTCAGCTGCACCTTGGCAGCAATGCTCAGCACACTCTTCAACTTGGCAGCGAGCTTCTTTTCGAGGGCATCGACAGCAGCAGGAGTATCGAAGGTAGAGGTGAAGACCTCCTGACGCAACTCGGCCTGAACCTGCAGGGTGTCGAGATTGTTCACACGGTCAACCACCAGCAGATAATGCGGCGCAAACTCCGGCAGTGAGAGGATGACGCTCTCCACCTGCGACGGGAAGACGTTGATGCCTCGGATGATAAGCATATCGTCCGAACGACCTTCGATGCGTCCCATACGGATACTGGTACGTCCGCAGTCGCACTGACCGTCCATCAGCGAACAGAGGTCACGGGTGCGGTAACGAATCACAGGCATGCCTTCCTTGGTCAGCGTGGTAAACACGAGCTCACCCTGCTGTCCGTTAGGCATAGACTCCAGCGTGACGGGGTTGATAATCTCAGGATAGAAGTGATCCTCACAGATATGCGAGCCATGCTGCATTTGACATTCATAGCTCACGCTGGGGCCCATCACTTCTGACAGACCGTAGATATTATAACCTTTCAGACCCAGACGCTCTTCAATCTCCTTACGCATGCTCTCAGTCCAAGGCTCAGCACCGAAGGCACCGATGCGCAACTTGATCTGGTCTTTCGTGATACCCATCTTATCCATCGTCTCTGCCAGATAGAGGGCATACGACGGTGTGCTGGCAATACCTGTGATACCGAGGTCACGGATCAGCTTCAGGTGCTTCTCCGTATTACCTGTGCCGGCAGGGATGACCGATGCACCGAGATGCTCCACACCATAGTGGGCACCCAGACCGCCAGTAAACAGTCCATAGCCATAGGCTACAGAGAAGATATCATCACGGGTGACGCCATAGGCCGTCAAGCAGCGAGCCATACACTCACTCCACACACCGATATCCTTACGGGTATAGCCCACAATAGTGGGGTTACCCGTTGTGCCTGAAGAAGCATGCACACGAATAATCTCGCTCTGCGGAGCTGCCTGCAGACCAAATGGATAATTGTCACGAAGGTCTTTCTTCGTGGTAAACGGCAATTTCTTAATGTCCTCGATGGTCTGGATATCATCGGGGCGAATGTCTAGTTCTTGTAGCTTATGCCTATAAAAAGGCACGTTGTGATACACATACTCTACAATTTTGTGCAGGCGTTTGCCTTGTAGCGCGCTCATCTCGTCGCGGCTCATGCACTCTTTGTTGGGATTCCAAATCATGTTCTAAGTTTTAGGGTTTGTGTAGGTGCAAAAGTACAATAATTCTCGCTTATAGCCAAAAAAACATGGATAAACTTTTTGCTTTTTCTTTAATTTGTATTATTTTTGCATCAAAATACCTAAGAGAATGATTAACCAGCATTTATTACAACCTGAAAGCATCGTCGTTATCGGCGGTTCTAACAATGTACACAAACCCGGTGGAGCAGTAGTGCGAAACCTACTCAATGGAGGCTATGAAGGCACGCTACGTATCGTGAATCCCAAAGAGGATGAGGTACAAGGCATCAAGGCCTTTCACGATGTGAAAGAACTGCCGCCCACAGACTTAGCCATCCTCGTGGTGGCAGCCCGTTTCTGTCCAGACTATGTCGATTTCCTGGCTAGTGAAAAGAATGTTCGCGCGTTCATTATTATATCAGCAGGTTTCAGCGAAGAGACCCAAGAGGGTGCTGCCCTTGAGCAGCGCATCCTCGACACCTGTGAGCGCTATGGCTGTGCGCTGATAGGTCCCAACTGTATAGGTCTGCTCACCCGTTGGCACCACAGCGTCTTCACCCGTCCCATCCCTCATCTCAATCCCAAGGGCGTTGATTTCATCAGCGGCTCTGGAGCTACGGCAGTCTTCATCCTCGAGAGTGCTGTGACCAAGGGCTTGCCCTTCAATAGTGTATGGAGTGTGGGAAATGGCAAACAGATAGGCATTGAGACGGTGCTGGAATATATGGACGAGCATTTCGATGCCGAGCATGACTCGTTGGTGAAGTTGTTGTATATCGAGAATATCGGCGACCCTGACAAGCTGCTCTATCACGCCACCTCGCTTATCCGTAAGGGCTGTAGGATAGCTGCCATCAAGGCAGGCTCTTCTGAAAGTGGCAGTCGTGCTGCCAGCAGTCACACAGGTGCCATTGCTAGCAGCGATTCTGCCGTTGAGGCGCTGTTCCGCAAGGCAGGCATCGTACGCTGTTTCAGTCGTGAGGAGCTCACCACTGTGGGTTGTATCTTCACCCTACCCCGTTTCACTGGCAAGAACTTCGCCATTGTGACCCATGCTGGTGGTCCTGGCGTCATGCTCACCGATGCCCTGTCCAAGGGTGGCATGCAGGTGCCTCCACTCACAGGTCCTGCTGCCGAGGAGCTGAAGCAGAAGCTGTTGCCAGGCAGTAGCGTGGCCAACCCTATCGACATCCTGGCAACAGGTACTGCCGAGCACTTAGGCCTCGCCATAGACTATTGCGAGAACCGTTTCGATGATATCGACGCCATCATGGTGATTTTCGGAACCCCTGGACTGGTAAAGATCTTCGAGGTCTATGACGTGCTTCACAAGAAGATTCAGGAGTGCAAGAAACCCATCTTCCCCATCTTACCCAGCGTGAGCACGGCAGGCCCTGAGGTGCAGGAGTTCCTGAAGCGTGGACATGTGAACTTCAGCGATGAAGTGACGCTAGCCACGGCGCTGACGCAGATTATGAAGACGCCAGACCCTGCACCCTTCGAGGTAGAGCTCTATGGCACCGATATCCCTCGTCTGCATAAGATTATCAATGGCATCAAGGAGAGTGGCTACGTGTCGCCAGACCTGGTACGCGAGATCCTCTCCTGTGCTGGCATCCCACTGGTGCCAGAGTTTGTATCCACCTCCAAAGACGAGCTGTCCGACTTTGCAGAGAAGGTGGGCTATCCTGTGGTGGCCAAGGTTGTAGGTCCTGTTCACAAGAGTGATGTGGGCGGCGTGGCGCTGAACATCCGTTCTAAGGAGGTGCTGCAGGCCGAGTTCGACCGTATGATTCAGATTCCAGAGGCATCAGCAGTGATGGTACAGAAGATGATTAAGGGTACGGAGCTCTTCATTGGCGCGAAATACGAGCCCCGTTTTGGTCATGTGGTGCTCTGCGGACTGGGCGGCATCTTTGTTGAGGTGTTGCGCGACGTGTCGTCAGGCTTGGCGCCACTGGGTTATGGCGAGGCCTATTCCATGATTCACTCGCTTCGTGCCTATAATATATTGAAAGGTACGCGAGGCAAGAAGGGCATCAACGAGCGCAAATATGCCGAAATCATCGTACGTCTGAGCACCCTGCTGCGCTTTGCCACAGAAATCAAGGAAATGGATATCAACCCCCTGCTGGCCGATGATAATGACGTCATTGCAGTCGATGCACGTATATTAATTGAGAAATAAAGTCAGAAAAAATCCCAAATGTTGTATAGTTTGGGATTTTTTTTGTATTTTTGCCCCCAAATTTTAAAAAGCGAACATGGAAACCGAGATTAAACGTCAGCTGACATTGCCCAACGATGTGAAGCAAGTTCCCCTCCTGGCCGAGTTTATTGATGGCATCTGCGAGGCGGCAGAAGTCGATATGATGCTAACGATGCAGCTCAACCTGGCTATCGAAGAGGCTGTGGTCAATGTGATGAACTACGCCTATCCTGCAGGTACGGAAGGTACCGTATGCATCGATGCCCAGGTGTCCAACGGTGTGTTGCAGTTTGTGATTAGCGACAGCGGCGCCCCCTTCGACCCCACCGCCAGGGCAGAGGTCGACACCACGCTGTCTGCTGAGGAGCGTGGCATTGGCGGCTTGGGCATCCATATTGTTCGCCAAATCATGGATAGTATTGACTACAAGCGTGTTGACGGACGCAACGTGCTGACGCTTGGTAAGAAACTCTGACAGTAGGAACAGATGGAATACGAACTGCTGGGATTCAGTATCTATGCCTGGATAACGATGGTTACCGTGCTGAGTATCTTCTTCGTGATGGCTCGCACGCGTATCCCTGCTGAGGTGGCATTCCTTGGGGCACTGACGGTGCTGCTGGTCACAGGTGTTGTGACTGAGGAAGAGGGAATGGCAGGCTTCGGCTCTGAGCCCGTTGTTGTCCATGCAGCCTTCTTCGTCATCATTGGCGGCCTGATACAATCTGGTGTGCTATACTGGCTCACCAAGAATGTGCTGGGCGATCCAAGCAGTTATCGCTATGCTGTATTCCGCCTCATGCTGCCCACCAGCATCCTGGCTGCTTTCCTTAACTCTGTCAACGTGGTGGCATTGTTTATCGATGCCGTCAAGATATGGTCGCGCAAACTGAACATCGCTCCATCTAAGCTGCTGTTGCCCCTGAGCTATGCTGCCACCCTTGGCGGCATGTGTACGTTGCTGGGCAACTCGTCGAACCTGGTGGTGGCAGGTCTCTATATGTCTGAGACGGGTCAGTCTATGAACCTCTTCGAGCCGTTGCTGCCTGGTTTCATTCTCACCGTCATTGGTGTCTTCATGGTGGTGATGCTGCAGAAGTACATCCCTTCGCGAGCCCCTGCAGAGCAGTCGTTCGAGACCACTTCCGACTATACCGTCGAGTTGCTGGTGCCTACTGACAATCCTGCCGTAGGCTCGTCAGTCAGCGAGGCTGGTCTGATGCAGGTAAAAGGTGGCTCGTTGGTAGAGATAGTACGTTTTGATCGTGAGATTATCATGCCAGTACCCAAGGACGAGTGGATTCTGGGTGGCGATCGTCTGATCTATGCTGGTCAGATTAACGAGATATTGGAGCTGAAGCGTACCCATGGTCTGGCAGCTGCCGACCATCACGTGTGGAGCATCAATGATATTGACACCAAGCGCAAGATGCGTACGGCCTATGTCACCTTTGGCAGTGAGCTGATAGGTCATTCTATGACTGAGAGTGACTTTGAACAGCGCAATGATGTGGTGCTGGTGGCTGTGGCCCGTCAGGGTCGTCGTGTCGAGGGACAGCCTCGTGAAATCCGCTTGCAGGCTGGCGACTCGCTATTGCTGGAGTGTCCACCCAAGGATGATGAGAAGCTGGAGCACGACAATCGTCGCAGCCTCAAGTTCTTCGACTCGCATTTCGTGCCTCAGATAGGTCCTAAGACCATCACCTCTGCCATCATCCTCATACTGATGTTCATCCTGTCATCATTCCATTTCCTGCCGCTGATGGCTACCACCATGCTGGCAGCAGGTGCCATGATGGTGCTTAAGTGCTGTCGTTGGGACAATGTGGTGAAATATATTGAGTGGGAACTGCTCCTTGTGCTGGGTTCAACGGTGGTATTCTCCATCGCTATCAGCAAGACGGGTATTGCCGATATCATTGCCCACGACGTGCTCGACCTCTGTGGCAGCAATCCCTATGTGGTCATGGCTGTGATGTGCCTGTTGGCCTCGTTTGTCAGCGAGTTTGTCAGCGATGTAGGTTCCAGCGCTGTGTTCTTCCCCATCATGTACAAGCAGGCGCTGCTCATGGGCTGCAACCCCCTGCCTTTCGTCATGGCGCTGATGCTGAGCGTCACCATCAGTTTTGCCTCACCCATCGGCTCCAGCTGCCATATGCTCATCTATGGTCCTGGCTCGTTCAAGTTTACCGACTTTGCGCGCCTGGGCATCTGGATGCACATCGTGCTGCTGGCAGTAGCATTGGTTATCGTGAATTTAATTTATCCATTATACATATAAAAACAACAGACAAATGAAAACAACGATTCTTGAAAAGGATGGCAACCTGGTTGCCGTATTCGAAGGCCGTCTTGACACCGCTGCAGCTCCTGAGACCGAACAGGCTCTTCAGCCGCTGAACGACTGTACAGGCCATGACATTGTGCTCGATTGTACCAATCTGGAGTACATCTCCTCAAGTGGTCTCCGTCTGTTCCTGGCCGTGCTGAAGAACGCAAAGCCCAAGGGCAGCCATGTCTACATCACTGGCATCAGCGATTCGCTGCGCAGCGTGTTTGCCATGACTGGCTTCACCAATCTCTTTGAGTTCAAATAAGCAGCTTACACGGGGTTGTTCTCTGCAAACACCGTCATGCGCTCTTCCAGTTGCGCATACTGGTGGTCCTCAATAAATGAGGTGCAGACGCGCAGTCCCTCCTGATGACTTCCTGTGGTGATGAGGCAGATGGCCGACACACCATAGTACATCAGTTCGCGGGCCAGCTTACCGCTAGTCATACCTGGATAGCCGATGGTGAAATAAAAGCCGTCGGCTATTGGTTTATCCAGGTCTTTGTCATAGACCACGTAGAAGTTGTGCCTACAGAATATCTCTTTCAGTTTATGAGCTCTTTCGCCATAAACCTTGATATCGTCGCGGAAGTTATACTCACCGTCGCAGGCAGCACGGAACAGGGCAGCCAGCGCATACTGGGCAGAATGACTCGTGCCACTCGACAGGGCGTAGAGCATACGTGTTGAGAATACCAGGCCGAAGGGCAGACCCTCATAGCGAGCTGCCAGGTCAGGGAACTGACGATGGAACAGCTTGTCGCCAATGCACACCACGCCGATACGCTCACCAGCATAGCTGAAGGCCTTCGAGCCACTGATGAGCAGCATGTAGTTGTCAGTATAGCGTGCCACCGTGGGCTGATAGGGAGCCTCGAAGGGTGTGCTCAGGTCCTTGCGGAAGTCCATGGCGAAGTATGCCAGGTCTTCCATCACCACCACATCATATTTCGTAGCCAGCGTGCCGATGGTCTTCAGCTCGTCTTCCGTCAGGCAGATCCATGCTGGGTTGTTGGGATTGCTATAGACGATGGCGCAGATATTACCCACCTTCAGATAGCGTTCCAACTTCGACTTCAGCTTGTCACCACGAAAGTCATACACGTCAAAGGTCTCGTATTTCACACCCTGCACCTGCAGCTGCATCTTCTGCACAGGGAATCCTGGGTCGATGAACAACACCGTGTCTTTTCCCTTTGTTGCCTGCGAACAGGTGAGGAACGAGGCAAACGTACCCTGCATCGAACCACAAACAGGCACGCAACCCTCAGGGGCGATATCCACGTCAATGAAAGCCTTGACGAAACGTGAGGCCTGCTGCTTCAACTCAGGCAGACCCTGTATGTCAGGATAGCTATGGGCAATGCCGTCCTGCAGCGCCTTGATCTGCGCATCTACGCCCACCTGTGCAGCAGGCAGTCCTGGTATACCCATCTCCATCTTGATATACTCCACGCCGCTCTCTTTCTCGGCAGTGGCAGCCACCTGCTTCACCTCGCGAATGGTGGCTTTGGCGAAGTCCTGAATACCCATTTTGGCAATCAGTCCGTCCACAATTTCTTTCTTAATCGGTGTTGGTTTCATATCCTAGTGATTTCTTTTCTTCTGCAAAGATACGAAAAAAGAAGAAAATGCAAAAGAAAAAACCATGTTTCTTTTGCATTTCCTATTAAAAGTTTGATTATTCCGTAATCTTGATGCCCACAGCACGCAATTGCTGCCATCCTGCACGATCAGTCAGACGTATCATAAAGTGATAGTCGCCAGGCTCAATGCTGTCAGGTATGGCAATGTCATGACGAGCCTCGAACCTCACCTGTCCAGCAGGAATAGTGAAGTCCTGGTTATAGACCCAAGCATTGCCATCGTGATCATGCTCATGGTCGCCATCGTGATCATGGTCAGCAGCGTGGTCATGGTCAGCGTCACCATCGCAGTCAGTCGACTGTGTGCCGTGGGTGTGATGGTCGGCATTGGTATGTATCTCTATGTTATAGGCACCCAGTTCCACATTATCCGTAAAGATATAATGGAAGGGAATGACGCTGCCACGCTGATACACCTGACAATCCACAGGATTGGCTGTGATACCCTCTGCCGAGATGACTGGATAGGTCATATCCTTCTCGTCATCATCGTCGCCACAGGCAACAAAACTCATTGTCATTACACTCACTATAGCCATCAACAGGCTCAAATACTTCATCTTTTTCATTTTCTTTTTTTGTTTGTAATGTTAAAAATCCAGACCAACCATCAGCGAGAAGTTGCGCCCAGGTTCTGGCACATCAATCAGACGGTAGTAGCTGGTATGATCGTAATAACGGCGATTCAGCAGGTTATCTGCATGAAGCGCCACGTGAAGGGTATTTCCACCCCAAGTAAAGTCCTTAGCACAAGCCATGTTCAGCGTCCAGTAGCCGTCAGTGGGCTTTTCTGGGGGGACAATCTCATGCTGAGCGCCCACAATGTGAGCGT